>TARA_R110002051_G_scaffold75877_2_pt1 | contig 221109 bp, 187 predicted proteins | sample TARA_R110002051 | Tara Oceans TARA_R110002051 (sample SAMEA4397023) | marine metagenome | biome: Polar Biome; feature: [MES] marine water layer (ENVO:01000295) within the mesopelagic zone...; material: water (ENVO:00002006), including particulate matter (ENVO:01000060) such...
ACCAGAAGAAAAAGAAAGAGGTATCACAATTAATACATCACACGTTGAATACGCAACATTAAATCGTCATTACGCTCACGTTGACTGTCCGGGTCACGCGGATTACGTAAAGAATATGGTTACTGGTGCTGCTCAAATGGATGGTGCTATTTTAGTTGTTGCAGCAACAGATGGTCCTATGCCACAAACACGTGAGCATATATTACTTGGTCGTCAGGTAGGTATTCCTCGTATGGTTGTATTCATGAATAAAGTGGATATGGTTGATGATGAAGAGTTACTAGAATTAGTAGATATGGAAATTAGAGATTTATTATCATTTTATGAATATGATGGTGATAATGGACCTGTAATTGCTGGTTCTGCTTTAGGTGCACTTAATGGTGAGCAAAAGTGGGTTGATACAGTTTTAGAATTAATGGAAGCTGTTGATAACTGGATTGAAGAGCCTGTTCGTGATATGGATAAGCCATTCTTAATGCCTATAGAAGATGTATTCTCTATAACTGGACGTGGTACTGTTGCTACTGGTCGTATTGAGACTGGTGTAGGTAACACTGGTGATCCTGTTGAGATTATTGGTATGGGTGCTGAGAAATTAACATCTACAATCACTGGTATTGAAATGTTCCGCCAAATATTAGATAGAGGTGAAGCTGGTGATAATGCAGGTATCTTATTAAGAGGTATTGAGAAGTCTCAGATCTCTAGAGGTATGGTAATTACTAAGCCTGGTTCTGTAACACCACACTCTAAGTTTAAAGCTGAGGTTTACGTTCTTAAGAAAGAAGAAGGTGGTCGTCATACACCATTCCATAACAACTATCGTCCACAGTTTTACGTACGTACTACTGATGTAACAGGTAACATTATGCTTCCTGATGGTGTTGAAATGGTTATGCCTGGTGATAACTTAACAATCACAGTAGATTTAATACAGCCAATCGCAATGAATGTTGGTTTACGTTTCGCTATCCGTGAAGGTGGTAGAACAGTAGGTGCTGGTCAGGTTACTGAGATTTTAGACTAAACAAAATATAGTTAAATAATTAATTAAGGTGTCCCGAAAATTCGGGATGCCTTGATTAATATTTACGGGTTTAGCTCAGTTGGTAGAGCACTGGTCTCCAAAACCAGGTGTCGTGAGTTCGAGTCTCGCAACCCGTGCAACAATAGAATAATTAAGATATTTAATATCTTTTTAATTATAATAACTTAATCAAATGGCAGGAATAGTAACATACGTAAAAGAATCTTTTGAAGAGTTAAAGAATAATGTGTCATGGACACCATGGCCAGAGGCGCAGAAATTAACAATCGTAGTTGCTGTGTTTTCTATTATTTTTTCTTTAGCAATTTGGGGAGTAGATACTGTATTTAGCAGAGCTGTTAAGGCTTATTTCGGTTGGATTAACTAAAACAATATATTTACAAAGTATGTCTGATAAAGTAGGAAATAAGAAGTGGTATGTTGTTAGGGCTGTAAGTGGCCAAGAAAATAAAATTAAAGCTTATATAGAAAGTGAGATTTCTAGACTAGGCCTCGAAGATTTTGTAGATCAGGTTTTAGTACCAACTGAACGTGTTGTACAAATTCGCAATGGAAAAAAAATACATAAAGAAAAAGTTTTCTTTCCTGGTTATATTATGGTGCAAGCTAACCTTGCTGGTGAGGTACCTCACATTATTAAATCTATTACAAACGTAATCGGTTTTTTAGGTGAAACAAAAGGAGGTGACCCAGTGCCATTAAGACAATCTGAAGTTAACAGAATGTTAGGTAAAGTAGATGAGTTATCTATTGAAGCAGATGCTAATGTAGCTATACCATTTACAAAAGGAGAAACTGTTAAAGTAATAGATGGACCTTTTAATGGTTTTGATGGTACTATTGAAAAGATAAATGAAGAAAAGCGTAAGCTTGAAGTTATGGTGAAGATTTTTGGAAGAAAAACACCACTCGAATTAAGCTACATGCAAGTAGAGAAATTATAATAATTGTTACAATAAATAAAGCGTAACTATCTAAGCTTCAGAAATTAGGTAGGGACAATAAAATTTGAAAAATGGCAAAAGAACTAGATAAAGTAGTTAAGTTACAAGTTCGGGGAGGTGCAGCGAATCCGTCGCCACCGGTAGGACCCGCTTTAGGTGCCGCTGGTGTTAATATTATGGAGTTCTGTAAGCAATTTAATGCTAGAACCCAAGATAAACAAGGTAAAGTATTACCTGTGGCAATTTCTGTTTACAAAGACAAATCTTTTGAATTTGTAATTAAGACTCCACCAGCAGCAGTACAATTATTAGAAGCGGCCAAACTAAAAAAAGGATCAGGAGAACCGAACAGACGTAAAGTAGCAAAAGTAACTTGGGATCAAGTAAAAGCGATTGCTGAAGACAAAATGGTAGATTTAAATGCATTTGAAATCGGTTCAGCTATGAAAATGGTTGCTGGTACTGCAAGATCTATGGGTATCACTGTTAAAGGAGGAGAAGCTCCAAACTAAATTTTTAGAAATGGCAAGATTAACAAAGAAACAAAAAGAAGCGAGAGCTAAAGTTGATAAGAATAAAATCTATTCAGTCGAAGAAGCTACAGCTTTACTTAAGGAAATCACATATACTAAGTTTGACGCGTCAGTAGATTTAGCTGTAAGATTGGGTGTAGATCCAAGAAAAGCTAATCAAATGGTACGTGGTGTAGTTTCATTACCACACGGAACAGGTAAAGACATGAAAGTACTTGCATTAGTTACTCCAGATAAAGAAGCCGAAGCTAAAGCTGCAGGTGCTGATTATGTAGGATTAGACGAATACTTACAGAAAATAAAAGAAGGTTGGACAGATGTTGACGTTATCGTTACTATGCCAAGCATTATGGGTAAGTTAGGTCCTTTAGGTAGAGTGTTAGGCCCAAGAGGTCTTATGCCAAACCCAAAGACAGGTACTGTTACTATGGATGTAGCAAAAGCTGTTGCTGAAGTTAAAGCGGGTAAAATTGATTTCAAAGTAGACAAGACAGGTATCGTTCATGCACCAATAGGTAAGGCATCATTTACTGCTGATAAATTATTAGAAAATGCTAACGAATTGCTTACTACTTTAATGAAATTGAAACCAACAGCTTCAAAAGGTACTTATGTAAAGAGTATTTACATGTCTAGTACAATGAGTCCAAGTATTGCAATAGACACAAAAATAGGATAGTAGTTAAACTTAGAATATTATGACAAGAGAAGAAAAATCCGTAGTAATTGAAGAGTTGACTGCCCAATTAGCAGATAATGCAAACATCTATTTAACTGATATTTCAGGGTTAGATGCAGCAACAACTTCAAGATTAAGAAGAGCATGTTTCAAGTCTAACATAAAGTTAGCAGTTGTTAAGAATACACTTTTAGCGAAAGCAATGGAAGCATCGGACAGAGATTTCGGTGAATTACCTACGACATTAAAAGGAAATACATCAGTAATGTATTCTGAAACAGGAAACGGACCAGCAAAAGTAATTAAAGAATTTCGTAAAAAATCAGATAAGCCTTTACTAAAAGGTGCCTTTATTGAGGAGTCTATTTATATCGGTGATGATTTATTAGACGCTTTAGTAGATATCAAGTCAAGAGAAGAGCTTATTGGTGAGATTGTAGGTTTATTACAATCACCTGCTAAGAATGTTATCTCAGCACTTAAATCTAGTGGTAGTACAATCGCTGGTATCGTTAAAACTTTATCCGAAAGAGAAGGATAATTTCAATATTACACACATTAGAAAATTATATTATAACACACATTATTAAAACAATAGAAAAATGGCAGATTTAAAAGATTTCGCAGAACAATTAGTTAACTTAACTGTAAAAGAAGTTAATGAATTAGCAACTATATTAAAAGATGAGTACGGTATTGAGCCTGCTGCTGCTGCTGTAGCTATGGCTGGTCCTGCTGCAGGTGGAGCTGAGGCTGCTGAAGAGCAAACTGAATTTGATGTTATTTTAAAAGCTGCAGGTGGTTCTAAACTAGCTGTTGTAAAATTAGTTAAAGAATTAACTGGTTTAGGTTTAAAAGAAGCTAAAGGTTTAGTTGATGATGCACCAAGTGCTATCAAAGAAGGTGTTTCTAAAGACGAAGCTGAAGGCTTAAAAGCTTCTTTAGAAGAGGCAGGAGCTGAGGTTGAGCTTAAGTAAGATCAACTTAATTACAACATACGGTTTAGGTCTAGAGTAGTACTCTAAGACCTAAACCCTTTTGTGTATATAAACGTTATATGCATTTATTAGTTTTTTTAACAAAAATCTCGTTCATCAATGTTAGCAAAAAAGGCTGAAAGAATTAATTTCTCTTCTATTGTAAATAGGACAGATTACCCAGACTTTTTGGATATCCAAATTAAATCCTTCCAGGATTTTTTCCAATTAGAAACAAAGTCAGAAGAAAGAGGGGCTGAAGGGCTGTACAACACCTTCATGGAGAATTTCCCTATCACAGACACACGTAATCAATTCGTATTAGAATTTTTAGATTATTTTATTGATCCTCCTAGATATTCAATTGAAGAATGTATAGAAAGAGGATTAACTTATAGTGTGCCTTTAAAAGCAAGATTGAAATTATATTGTACAGATCCAGAACATGAGGATTTTGAAACAATAGTTCAAGATGTATATTTAGGTACTATACCCTACATGACACCAAGCGGTACGTTTTGTATCAATGGAGCAGAGCGTGTAGTTGTATCTCAATTACATAGATCACCTGGTGTATTCTTTAGCCAGTCCTTTCATGCAAATGGTACAAAGTTATATTCTGCCCGAGTAATACCTTTCAAAGGTTCTTGGATAGAATTTGCTACTGATATTAATCAGGTAATGTACGCTTACATTGATAGAAAGAAAAAATTACCAGTTACAACATTATTCAGAGCCATTGGTTTTGAACGTGATAAAGATATTTTAGAGATTTTTGACCTTGCCGAAGAGGTTAAAGTATCTAAGTCTGGTTTAAAGAAAGTTATTGGTCGTAAACTAGCTGCACGTGTACTTAATACATGGCACGAAGATTTCGTAGACGAAGATACAGGTGAAGTTGTATCTATAGAACGTAACGAAATTGTTTTAGACCGTGACACAATCATAGACAAAGACAATATTGAAGAAATCCTTGAAGCTGAAGTAAAAACTATTCTTTTACACAAAGAAGGTGCGCAACAAGGTGATTACGCAATTATTCATAATACATTACAGAAAGATCCAACAAATTCTGAAAAAGAAGCTGTTGAGCACATCTACCGTCAATTACGTAATGCTGAGCCGCCAGATGAGGAAACAGCACGTGGTATTATTGATAAATTATTCTTTTCAGACCAACGTTACTCTTTAGGTGAAGTAGGTCGTTATAGAATGAATAAGAAATTACAGTTAGATATTGGTATGGACAAACAAGTTTTGACCAAACTAGATATCATAACGATTATAAAATATTTAATTGAACTTATCAACTCTAAAGCTGAGATTGATGATATTGATCACTTATCTAACCGTCGTGTACGTACAGTTGGTGAACAACTATCTTCTCAATTTGGTGTTGGTCTAGCACGTATGGCTCGTACCATCCGTGAGCGTATGAATGTTCGTGATAATGAGGTCTTTACACCTATTGATTTAATTAATGCAAAGACATTATCGTCTGTTATTAATTCATTCTTTGGTACAAACCAATTATCTCAATTTATGGATCAAACAAATCCTCTTGCAGAGATTACGCACAAGCGTCGTCTTTCAGCATTAGGACCAGGTGGTTTATCTAGAGAAAGAGCAGGTTTTGAAGTACGTGATGTTCACTATACACACTACGGACGTTTATGTCCTATCGAAACTCCAGAAGGGCCAAACATTGGTCTTATATCTTCTTTATCTTGTTTTGCTAAAGTGAACCCAATGGGCTTTATTGAAACACCATACAGAAAAGTAGATAATGGTATCGTTGATATTAAAAATGCACCAATATATCTTAGTGCTGAAGAGGAAGAAGATATGTTAATTGCACAAGCAACTATCAAAGTTGATGATAAAGGAAAAATATTAGCAGATAAAATTATCTCTCGCCAAGAAGGTGATTTCCCTGTTATTGATCCATCAAACGTTAACTATACTGACGTTGCACCAAACCAAATTGCATCTATTTCAGCTTCATTAATTCCTTTCTTGGAACATGATGATGCCAACCGTGCATTAATGGGATCTAACATGATGCGTCAGGCTGTACCTTTATTACGTCCTGAAGCACCAATTGTAGGTACAGGTTTAGAACGTCAAGTAGCACAAGACTCTAGAGTATTAATTAATGCTGAAGGAGCTGGTACTGTTGAGTATGTAGACGCAGAAAAAGTAACTATTAGATATGAGCGTACCGAAGAAGCTGCTATGGTAAGCTTTGAAAGTGATACCAAAACATATCCTTTAGTTAAGTTTAGAAAAACCAATCAAGGTACGTCTATTAACTTAAAACCAATCGTAGAGAAAGGTGATAAAGTTGCAAAAGGACAAGTACTTTGTGAAGGTTATGCAACTCAAAATGGTGAGTTAGCTTTGGGTAGAAATATGAAAGTAGCCTTTATGCCTTGGAAAGGGTATAACTTTGAGGATGCTATCGTAATTTCAGAAAAAGTTGTAAGAGAAGATGTCTTTACATCTATTCATATAGATGAGTATTCTTTAGAAGTTAGAGATACTAAATTAGGTAATGAAGAATTAACTAATGATATTCCTAATGTTTCTGAAGAAGCTACCAAAGATTTAGACGAAAATGGAATGATCCGCATCGGTGCAGAAATTAAACCAGGTGATATCTTAATCGGTAAGATTACTCCAAAAGGTGAATCTGACCCAACACCAGAAGAAAAATTACTAAGAGCAATCTTTGGTGATAAAGCAGGTGATGTTAAAGATGCATCTTTAAAAGCATCTCCATCATTAAACGGTGTTGTAATAGATAAAAAATTATTCGCAAGAGCAGTAAAAGATAAACGTAAAAGAGCTCAAGATAAAGAAGATATCGAAGCATTAGAAAATGCTTATGATAATCGTTTTGACGAGTTACAGGTTGTTTTAGTTGATAAGCTTTTTGCTATCGTAAATGGTAAAACTGCCCAAGGTATCTATAATGATTTAGGAGAAGAAATTATTCCTAAAGGTAAAAAGTATACTTTAAAGATGTTAAATGCTGTAGATGATTATACACATTTAACTTCAGGAAAGTGGACAACAGACGAGCATACAAATGAGCTTGTTGCAGATTTAATCCACAACTATAAAATCAAAGAAAATGATTTACAAGGATCATTAAGACGTGAGAAGTTTACAATTTCTGTTGGTGATGAATTACCAGCAGGTATCATTAAATTAGCTAAAGTTTATATCGCTAAGAAACGTAAACTTAAAGTTGGTGATAAAATGGCAGGTCGTCACGGTAACAAAGGTATTGTTGCACGTATCGTTCGTCAAGAAGATATGCCTTTCTTAGAAGACGGAACTCCAGTTGATATAGTATTAAATCCTCTTGGTGTACCTTCTCGTATGAATATTGGTCAGATTTACGAAACCGTATTAGGTTGGGCTGGTCAAGATCTAGGAAGAACATATGCAACGCCAATTTTTGACGGTGCAACGTTAGATCAGATTAACGAATATACAGATGAAGCTGGTATTCCAAGATTTGGACATACGTATCTTTATGATGGTGGTACGGGTGATCGTTTTGATCAACCAGCAACAGTTGGTGTTATCTATATGATTAAACTTGGTCACATGATTGATGATAAGATGCACGCACGTTCTATAGGGCCATACTCATTAATTACGCAACAACCATTAGGTGGTAAAGCACAATTTGGTGGTCAGCGTTTTGGAGAGATGGAAGTATGGGCACTAGAGGCTTATGGAGCTTCTAGCACATTACGTGAGATCTTAACTGTAAAATCAGATGATGTTATTGGTAGAGCAAAAACTTACGAAGCAATCGTTAAGGGAGAGCCAATGCCAGAACCAGGACTTCCAGAATCATTCAACGTTCTTATGCACGAATTGAAAGGTTTAGGATTAGATATTAGATTGGAAGAATAATTTAGAAGAAATTATTCTGTAGGGACAGCTTGCGAGCTGTCCTAATAATCGCATAAAAATAATGGACAACTCTCGAGTTGTCCATACGTAACAAAAAAGAACATGGCAAGAAGACAAGATAAGAATACAATTCAGAAATTTAACAAGATTTCTATCGGCTTAGCATCTCCTGAATCTGTTTTAGGAGCATCTCGAGGAGAAGTGTTAAAGCCAGAAACTATTAATTATCGAACTCACAAACCAGAACGTGATGGTTTGTTCTGTGAGCGTATTTTTGGTCCTGTAAAGGATTTTGAATGTGCTTGTGGTAAATATAAAAGAATACGTTACAAAGGAATAGTTTGTGACCGTTGTGGTGTAGAAGTAACCGAAAAGAAAGTACGTAGAGATCGCGTTGGGCACATCAACTTAGTTGTACCCGTTGCTCATATCTGGTATTTCCGTTCGTTACCAAACAAAATTGGTTACCTTCTTGGATTACCATCTAAGAAATTAGATATGATTATCTATTACGAGCGTTATGTGGTTATTCAACCAGGTATTGCTAAGAATGCTGAAGGAGAACCATTACAGAAAATGGATTTCTTAACAGAAGAAGAATACTTAACAATCTTAGATGATATTCCTCAAGAAAATCAATATTTAGATGATACAGACCCTAATAAATTCATCGCTAAGATGGGGGCAGAGTGTCTTATTGATTTATTAGCTCGTATAGATTTAGATCAGTTATCTTACGATTTAAGACATAAGGCTAATAACGAAACATCTAAGCAACGTAAAACCGAAGCATTAAAACGTTTACAAGTTGTTGAAGCGTTTAGAGATTCTAACGAAAATAGGGAGAACAGACCTGAATGGATGATCATGAAGGCTGTACCTGTAATTCCGCCAGAATTAAGACCTTTAGTGCCTTTAGATGGTGGTCGTTTTGCGACTTCAGATTTAAATGATTTATACCGTCGTGTAATTATTCGTAACAACCGTCTTAAAAGACTTGTTGAGATAAAAGCACCAGAGGTTATTTTACGTAATGAAAAACGTATGTTACAAGAATCAGTAGATTCATTGTTTGATAATACACGTAAATCATCAGCAGTAAAAACAGATTCTAATAGACCATTAAAATCATTATCAGATTCACTTAAAGGTAAGCAAGGACGTTTTCGTCAAAACTTACTAGGTAAGCGTGTTGATTATTCTGCACGTTCGGTAATTGTTGTAGGACCAGAATTAAAATTATTTGAATGTGGATTGCCAAAGGATATGGCAGCAGAACTTTACAAGCCTTTTGTAATCAGAAAATTGATTGAAAGAGGAATTGTAAAAACTGTAAAATCTGCAAAGAAAATTATAGATAGAAAAGAGCCTGTAGTTTGGGATATTTTAGAGAATGTATTAAAAGGACATCCAGTGCTTTTAAACCGTGCTCCTACATTACACAGACTAGGTATACAAGCATTTCAACCAAAACTTATCGAAGGTAAGGCCATACAATTACACCCATTAGTATGTACGGCATTTAATGCCGATTTTGATGGTGATCAAATGGCAGTGCATTTACCATTAGGGCCAGAGGCTATTTTAGAGTGTCAGTTATTAATGTTGGCCTCTCACAATATCTTAAATCCTGCAAATGGTGCACCAGTTACTGTACCATCACAAGATATGGTACTTGGGTTGTATTATATGACCAAGCTTCGTAAATCAACACCAGAAGTACCTGTACTTGGTGAAGGTTTAACATTCTATTCTCCAGAAGAAGTAAATATTGCTTACAACGAGAAGAAAGTAGATTTAAATGCTGGTATTAAAGTAAGAACAATCGATTTTAACGAAGAAGGTGAACTTACGCAACAAATTATAGAAACCACTGTTGGTCGTGTACTTTTTAACGAAAAAGTACCAGCAGCAGCAGGTTATATTAATGAAGTATTAACTAAGAAATCTTTAAGAGACATTATACATGGTATTTTAAAGAAAACGAGTGTACCTGAAACAGCAGATTTCCTTGATGAAATTAAAACACAAGGTTATAAGTTTGCATTTCAAGGTGGACTATCATTTAGTTTAGGTGACATTATTATTCCAAAGGAGAAGCAAGGAATGATTGATGCCGCTAACAAGCAAGTTGATGGTATTATGGGTAACTATAATATGGGACTTATTACCAACAACGAACGTTATAATCAAGTTATTGATATTTGGACGTCTACAAACGCAGAATTGACAGAATTGTCTATGAAGCGTATAAGAGAAGATCAGCAAGGATTTAACTCGGTATTTATGATGCTAGATTCTGGTGCAAGGGGTTCTAAAGAACAAATTCGTCAGTTAACTGGTATGCGTGGTTTAATGGCTAAACCTAAAAAGTCTAATGCAGGTGGTGGTGAAATTATTGAAAATCCAATTCTTTCAAACTTTAAAGAAGGACTTTCAATTTTAGAATATTTTATTTCTACACACGGTGCACGTAAAGGACTTGCAGATACGGCTCTTAAAACTGCCGATGCAGGTTACTTAACACGTCGTTTAGTAGATGTTTCACAAGATGTAATTGTTTATGAAGAAGATTGTGGTACACTTAGAGGAATCGAAGTTTCTGCACTTAAGAAAAACGAAGAAATTGTTGAAAACTTAGAAGCTAGAATTGTAGGTAGAACATCATTAAACGATGTTTATAACCCATTAACTGAAGAGTTAATTATCGAAGCAGGTGGTCATATAGATGATATCGTTGCTAAGAAAATTGGTAATTCACCATTAGAGTCTATAGAAGTACGTTCACCATTATCATGTGAGGCCAAAAAAGGTATCTGTGTTAAGTGTTACGGACGTAATCTTGCTACTGGTAAAATGGTACAAAGAGGTGAAGCTGTTGGTGTAGTTGCTGCACAATCAATTGGTGAACCTGGTACACAGTTAACATTACGTACATTCCACGTAGGTGGTATTGCAGGTAACATTTCTGAAGAGAATAAATTAACTGTTAAGTTTGATGGTGTTGCTGAGATCGAAGATCTTAAAACAGTAAAAACTAAAGATAAAGAAGGAAACGAAGTAGATGTTGTTATTTCTAGAACTTCAGAATTGAAACTAGTAGATGCTAAAACAGGTATTGTTTTAAGTACAAATAATATTCAGTACGGTTCACACATTTTTGTAAAGCCAGGTGCTAAGGTTAAAAAAGGTGATATTATTTCACAATGGGATCCTTATAACGGTGTAATTATTTCAGAATTTGCTGGTAAAGTAAGATATGAAAATATTGAGCAAGGTGTCACTTACCAAGTAGAGATTGATGAGCAAACAGGTTTCCAAGAGAAAGTAATTTCAGAATCTAGAAATAAGAAGTTAATTCCAACGTTATTAATAGAAGATTCTAAAGGAGAAACGATTCGTTCATACAACCTGCCAGTAGGTGCACACATTATGATTGATGATGGTGATAAGATTGAAATTGGTAAAATTTTAGTTAAAATACCTCGTAAATCTGCTAAAGCTGGTGATATTACAGGTGGTCTTCCTCGTGTAACAGAATTGTTTGAAGCACGTAATCCTTCTAATCCTGCTGTAGTAAGTGCGATAGATGGTGTGGTTTCATTTGGTAAAATTAAGCGTGGTAACCGTGAAATTATAATCGAATCTAAATTAGGTGAGGTTAAAAAATACTTAGTAAAATTATCTAATCAAATTTTAGTACAAGAAAATGATTACGTAAAAGCGGGTATGCCTTTATCTGATGGTTCTATAACACCAAACGATATTCTTAACATTAAAGGCCCATCTGCGGTTCAGCAATACTTAGTAAATGAAGTACAAGAAGTATATCGTTTACAAGGTGTGAAGATTAATGATAAGCATTTCGAAGTTGTTGTAAGACAGATGATGCGTAAAGTAAGAATCATAGATTCTGGTGATACAATCTTCTTAGAAAACCAACTGGTACACAAATCAGATTTCATTGAAGAAAACGATAAGATTTTCGGTATGAAGGTGGTAGAAGATGCTGGTGATTCTGCAACATTAAAGTCTGGTCAGATTGTATCTGTAAGAACATTAAGAGATGAGAATTCTAGCTTACGTAGAGAAGATAAAAACCTTGCAACGGCAAGAGACGCAAGTCCTGCAACTGCAACACCTATCTTACAAGGTATTACTAGAGCTTCATTACAAACCAAATCGTTTATATCTGCAGCATCGTTCCAAGAAACTACTAAAGTTCTTAACGAAGCCGCTGTAAATGGTAAAGTTGATACATTAGAAGGACTTAAAGAAAATGTAATTGTTGGTCATAGAATACCAGCAGGTACAGGTGTTAGAGAATACGAACATATTATTGTAGGTTCTAAAGAAGAGTTCAATGAAATGATGAAAGCTAAAGAAGAAATGAATTTTAATTAATTCAAAAGAGACTTAAGTATATATTAAATATAAAAGCCTTCAAGTTTATAACGCGAAGGCTTTTTTTATTCCAAAATATCCTAAAAGTTTTTTATACTTTTAAGGCTTAATAAAGTAGATAAACAAGGCTCCCAGTTTTAAGGAAGCTTAAATGATTATAAGATGGCAGACGAAAAAAACAATCCTAAAAAAGGACAAATTAATATTGAATTAGACGAGAAGGTAGCAGAAGGTATTTACTCTAATTTAGCAATTATAAATCACTCAGTTTCAGAATTTGTAGTTGACTTTGTTAGTATAATGCCAGGTACACCAAAGAGTAAAGTGAAGTCTCGTATTATTTTAACACCACAACATGCAAAACGCTTATTAAAAGCATTAGGTGATAATGTCACTAGGTTCGAAAAGGCGCATGGTGAAATTAAAGATTACGAGCAACCACCTATACCTTTAAATTTTGGACCAACAGGTCAGGCATAATATACTACCCTTAAGTTTTCAAACTAGTTCCCTTATTCAGGAAGGGTTAGGGATTGATTATTAATTATAAATATGCCTTATTCTTTTTCTTTAATCGATAATTTAAAGCTCCAGATGGACATTTCTCAATTTGTTTAATAATAGTATCCGTTTGTTCTCCGTCTAGATCAATCCATGGTATTACAGAATTTCTAAATACGGTTGAAAGTTGTTTTGCACAAAGACCTGCATTAATACAACAGTTAGGTTTATAGGTTACAGTAATATCTTCATTACTAAAATCGTTAGCATTTAAGCTCATAATAAGTAGACTAGTTTGGGGGTAATCTTGATATTAAAGTGTGAAAAAAATATAAAATAGAATTAGCGCTACTACACAAATAAAATAATTGAATATTTTTATTCAAATTCAGAAGTCATATGAAAAACTATGTTAGGATATTTTTGTTGCGTCATTTGCAGTGAAAACATAGAGTCTGCTAAAAACACCAATTGATCTTGTTTGTCTTTAGCTAAAAAACGTTGTTTAACTCTTAAGAATTCTTTAAATTCTTCACTTTTCACATCGTCAGTTTGTACCCAACATGCTTTATGAACATTAAGATTTTCATAAGTACATTTGGCACCATATTCGTGTTCTAATCGATATTGTATTACTTCATACTGAAGTGCACCAACTGTACCTATTACTTTACGACCATTTAAATCTAATGTAAATAATTGCGCTACACCTTCATCCATCAACTGATCAATACCTTTATTGAGTTGTTTAGATTTCATTGGGTCAGCATTATTAATGTATCTAAAATGCTCTGGCGAAAAACTTGGTACTCCTTTATAGTTTAATAATTCACCTTCGGTTAATGTATCACCAATTTTAAAGCTACCGGTATCTTGTAATCCCACAATATCTCCAGGGTATGAAATATCTACTATTTCTTTTTTTTCAGCGAAGAAAGCATTTGGGCTAGAGAATTTCATTTTCTTATTTAACCTTACATGTAAATAAGAGACATTTCGTTTAAATTCTCCAGAAACAATTTTAATAAAGGCAAGACGATTTCTATGATTAGGATCCATGTTGGCATGTATTTTAAATACGAATCCTGTAAATTTATTTTCATCTGGTTTAACCAAACGTTCTTCGCTATGTTTTGGTCTAGGTTTAGGCGCAATATCCACAAAACAATCTAGTAATTCTCTTACTCCAAAGTTATTTAAAGCAGATCCAAAAAATACAGGTTGCACATCTCCGTTAAGGTAATCTTCTTTATTAAACTCAGGGTAAATACCATCAACTAATTCTATCTCTTCACGCAATGTGTTTGCAGCAGTTTCACCAATGAGTTTATTTAATTCTGGTGATGCTAGGTCTGATATTTCAATAGTTTCTTCAATATCTTTTCTGCTGTCTCCAGAAAATAAATTTATATTTTTTTCCCATATGTTATAAATACCCTTAAAATCATAACCCATACCTATCGGAAAACTTAATGGTACAACTTTTAGACCTAATTTTTGTTCAATTTCATCTAAGAGATCAAACGCATCTTTACCTTCTCTATCCATTTTGTTAATGAATACAATCATTGGTATATTACGCATTCTACAAACTTCTACTAATTTTTCAGTTTGCTCCTCTACACCTTTAGCAACATCAATAACAACAATAACACTATCTACTGCAGTTAAAGTTCGAAATGTATCTTCAGCAAAATCTTTGTGTCCTGGAGTATCTAGAATGTTTATTTTAATACCATTATATTCAAAAGCTAAAACAGAAGTGGCAACAGATATACCACGCTGCCTTTCAATTTCCATAAAGTCACTTGTGGCTCCTTTTTTTATTTTATTACTTTTTACAGCACCAGCCTCTTGTATAGCACCACCAAAAAGTAGAAGTTTTTCTGTTAGTGTTGTTTTACCAGCATCTGGGTGAGATATGATACCAAATGTTCGTCTTCTGTCAATTTCTTTAATAAAGCTCATGATAATATATAAAAATCGTGCACAAATATAGTAGTATAAAAAGAGATATTAGAATAGATTGGCGTAAAACCAAGCAAAATAAATCAATAATAATAAGGAAGTTAATAATAATCTTTTTTTGTATTTTTGGCCGGTCAGAGTTCAGGATTTTTATTACAAATGTATCAAGTATTTCTTTTTACAGGTAGTTTATTTTAAATGTGACTTTTACTCCCCAAATGTTTCCTACTATAGAATACGTGTTTAATAAGTTGTGATGTTTTTTAATAAAATAACACCATTAAATTTGTTTTTTACACTTTACCGAATATATTTGTCGTTTAATCGATGATATGATCAATTAATCTGATATTAACATTTTGCATCAACTATATAATAATATGAAAATCTCTACTCGATTCTCTATCACTAAAAATTTATACGGGTTTATTTTATTTGCGTTTTTATGTTCTAAAGCGGTTATAGCACAAACCCAACCTACGTTCAATTTTGCACAAGGGCCAACGCTATTGGTTAACGGAGCTGCAGATGAACAAATTGGGGCAAAATATATTTATCAGAATATTGAAGTTTCTGATGATGGTTTAATTATTGACGCTGTGGTCACTATTGTAGATATTGTTAATGTAGATCTCACACAAGCAAATAATTTTACAATTGATACTGCTCTTGGTGTAGATGATAGATTTGAGCCTACAATAAATACATTTGATGGGGATGGTTATGTAGAGTGGAAAGTTGAGTTTGTTTTAGATGGTAGTGTAATAGATGCCAATGATGTTGGTATTCCTGCTAATTTAAGTGCATTTAGCGTGGAGGCTATAGATGTTGACGGTTTCGAATATTTTGAGGCAATAGTCACAAGTTCTTATACTTTAGAAGGTGGCACTACACCTCCAACAGATTTAGTTGTTTCTCAAAATGGTGCATATACAAGGTTTCAAAGTGATGTTGATTTTGCTGCTGGTATAGATATTGCTAATACAGAGTTTATTGTTAGAATTAATTATGAAAATACAAATGTTATTTTCTTTAGAAATGGTAGTTCTAATGACAGCAGTGATAGACAAAACTCAATGAGTTTTTTGGGTGAAGTTACGTTTGATATTGAAGATACAACCATAATAAATTCTCCACCCGTAGTCGTAGATAATTTAGGTAACGTAATAAATGTAAATACAAATTTAAACACTAATGTACTTACAGGTTCTAGTGATCCAGATACTAATTTAGATATAGCATCGGTTATACTTATAGATCCGAGTAACCCGGCAAATCAAGGTAGTGTAGGCACTCCTTTAGTTATTCCTGGTGTGGGGACGTATACTGTTACTAATACTGGTGTTGTTAATTTTGTGCCAGTAACAGACTATGCTGGTGATGCTTCGATTTTATTTACGGTAATGGATGACTTAGACGTGGGTTCTAATCAAGGGGTTTTAGAAATAACATTAGTTTCACTTTGTAATATTTCTGCAATTGTATCTTCAAATGAGTCCGTTTGTAATGATAATACAACAGCATCAAATATTAACGATGATACATTTACGGCAGACATAGAGGTTACATTTTCTAATCCACCTTTATCTGGTACTTTAGATTTAACTGGAGATGGTACGGCATCTGTTTCAGTAACAGGTTTATCTTCTCCATATACTTTTAATGCTGTTGTACTTCCAGCTAATGGAACTGCGATTTCATTAACAGCGTCATTTTCGGCAGATGCTGGTTGTACTTTTGATAACACATCAGTTGTTAATGCACCTTTTGAATGTAGTGATGATGAATGTGCAGATGTTATTCCACCAGGAAGCCCTGTAGCACCAATAGCTGCAGGTGATATTACATTTAATATTACTGACCCAGGGGCAAATGCAGATCCAAAAACTTTTAATTCTATCGCAATTGCGGGAGAGCCGAGTCCTTTTACAGATTTATTGGTTCCAGATAATATTTCATATTCCTACAATACACCAAACGCATCAAATCAAAGAATTATTGAGGATGGAGTAAATGGAGCAACTATTGCAGACGGTACGGCTATTTTTGACCCTGCATTAATAGCGGCTAATACCGATAGAAATTTAAATCATTATTACAGAACTGATGGTAGTATTTTTGCAACTGATTTTGTGAATTTTGAATTTAATTATGATATAAATTCGGCATCAAATAGATATGTAATCATTACAGAACGTGGTGGTAATAATTCTATGGAGGTTCAAGCAATTGATGCTCTTGGAAATCTTATTGGAACACCAAGACCTATTAATAAAGTGGATGGAACAGATGGCCCTGTCACTTATATTGGAACGGGAGTAAATAACGATAACGGGCAAGAAGTTTTTGCCACAATTTATCCTTTAACTGCTTTTGTTGGGCCTAATGTACCAATTAACGGAGTTAGACTAACACAAACCGGAGCAACTGGCGGAGACGGTGGTGATGGTAAAGTTTTTATCGTCTATAATCCATTCTTCTTAACACCTCCCCCTACAATTTCACTGAGCTCTACATTCACACAACCTGTGTGTCCATCAAACGAAGGTACGATTACCATAAATGCAACTGACAACGGTGGTGGTACGATTGAATATAGTATAAATGGTGCGGCTGGACCTTGGCAAACATCTAACGTTTTTAATAATGTAGGACCTAATAATTATAACATTGCTGCAAGATATGTAAGTGCGCCATTGTGTATAAATACAAGTCCAATTACCTACGCATTGTTAGATGGTAATTGTGCTGCAGATCCTTGTGATGCAACAGCTTCTGGTAACGCTGATTATGATGGGGATAACGTAAGTGATATTTGTGATGCTGATGATGATAATGATGGGATTTTAGATATCAATGAATTAAACTGTTCACTAGGATTTGTTGATTTATCACAAACTTTTACAAATGTTGATACAGGTACAAATGGAGGCACGGCAACAGCAACTTTGTCAAATCTATATCCTTTTGCTGGTGCAAATGTTACAACGGCTACTTTTGAGCTTCAGGGTTCTGCAACATGGAACGATGGTGTCGCTAGTCAAAGCACTGCAGGTGTAACTGGTGACTATATTAATACTCAACCAGATAATACTAACTTTCCTAATGGTGATGTAGGTGTATATACTTATACATTTTCTGAGCCAGTTTTTAATGTGAATTTTAAATTTGGTGGTTTAGATAATCAAGATAGAGTAGACTTTTTAGCTTTAAATGGTTTACAAAACGTTCCAGTAAATGTGACAGGAGTAGACCCTACTAATGAACCGCTTATTGTTATTAATGGACAAAGTGTAATTAGTGCAGAAGCTGGTGCTAATGCTCCTTCTAATGCTGTTGCTGTTGAGATCGAAGGACCTATAACTACAATCACTATAACCGTTGGAAAGGAAAATGGTAATAACGGAAATGTGACCATGCAATTCTATGAATTAGAATATTGTACGGCACTTGATACGGATAACGACGGTGTAGATGATCATTTAGATTTAGATGCTGATAATGATGGTATTTATGACGTTGATGAGGCTGGTAACGGTGCATTAGATAATAATAATGACGGTGTTATTGATACCAATGATTTTGGGTTTAATGACGGAGATAGTAATGGTGCTGATGATACTGCAGAAGGCACAGTACCAACAGACACATTGAATGATGGTACTTTTGATTTTCAAAATACAGATAGTGATGGTGATAGTTGTCCAGATGCGAATGAAGCTTACAGCAATAATAATGCTGCTGGTTCAGATGGAGGACAATTAGGTGAGCCAGACCCAGCATCTGTTGATTTAACAAATGGTTTAGTCACAGAACCTGGGGTAGATTACAGTATAGGTACAAACACTGCAGTTGTAAATCCAGCAGATAGTTCTGCTTGCGATGCTTCAGATTGTTTTGATGTAATTCCATTGGGCAATCCAACGGCTGCTTTGTCGTCTAGTAATGTAACTTTAGATATTACTAATCCAACCGTGCCTAACCTTCCCGGTATTTTAAATTCCGTAACCATTGCTGGAGAAGCAAATCCATTTACAGGAATTCTGCGTCCTAAAGCGGTAAACTATCAGTTTGGTAATCCAGGCGCTACACGGCAATTTATTAGAGATGAATTAGTATTGCAAGCAAATATAACAGAAGGTCCAGAGGTTTTTGACCCGGCTCTCATTGAGGCAAATGCAAATACAGACTTAAGACATTATTTATCTTTAGATAATATTATAATACCTTCAGATTTCGTAGAGTTTATTTATAACACACCAATCGCCTCCGCGGCAAATAGATATATTGTTGTTACTGAAAGAAATGGAAATAACGAGGTGACGATTCAAGCTTTAGATAATTCGTTAGCGTTAACAGGTAATTCTGTGACTGTCACAGCTGTGGATTATTTTGATACAGGTGCTGTTACCGATTTTAGTCAGAATGTTTTTATTGCAATATATCCGTTAACGGCTCTTGTCCCTTCAGGAACTGATGTTCAGGGAATAAGAATTACACAAAGTGGCGCAACTGGAGATGGTGGTGATGGTAAAGCTTTTATTATCTATGATACAGCATTTTTAACTCCTCCTCCAAGTATAGAGCTTTCAACTTCAGCAGAACAGCCATCTTGTCCTTCTAATTTAGGATCTATAACTATAGATGCCACAGATAACGGAGGGGGAGCAATAGAATATAGTGTTAACGGTGCAGCAGGTCCTTGGCAAACATCAAACGTTTTTACAGGTCTATCAGTTGGTACGTATACGCCGGCCGCGAGATATCAATCAACACCGTCTTGTGTCGAAGTATCACTTTCAGATATAGAACTTTTACCGGCATGTTGCAATATAATGGATGTGACAGCAACTAATATTTCAGCATGTAATGATAATGGTACAGATGCAATTATAACAGACGATACATTTACTGTAGATATAACAGTAACTTTTATGGCGTCTCCAGGTTCCGGAACTTTAGATTTATCAGGTGATATTATAGCTTCTGTTTCGGCAGTAGGCCTTACATCCCCTCATACCTTTACAGGAATTACATTGCCTTCTAATGGCGATCCTCTTTCTGTTACAGTGTCATTCTCTGCGGAAGCAGGCTGTACTCCTTTTATGGATGAGAGTTTATTTAATGCTCCTTTTGAGTGTAGCGATGAAGACTGTCCAGACGTTATTCCAACAGGTAATCCAACAAATGTTGTAGTAGCAGCAGATGTTACTTTAAATATTTCCTCGGGTTCAGGCCCAACTGATCCTGCAATTCTTAATTCTGTTACTATTGCAGGACAGCCCAATCCTTTAACAGGAATATATACGCCTAATCAAGCGGATTACCAGTTTGGTAACCCAGGTGTGTCAAATCAATTTATCAGAAATCAAACGGTTACAGAGGCTAACATAACTGATGGCCCTGCAATCTTTAATCCTGCATTAATTGCAGCTAATTCAGAAAATGATTTACGTCATTACTTGTCTCTAGATAATATTATTTTAGATACTGATTTTGTAGACTTTGATTATAATACACCTATAGCTTCAGCTTCTAATAGATATGTTGTTATCACTGAACGAAATGGAAATAATGAAGTAAGTGTACAAGCATTAGATAATACTTTATCTCCGTTCGGAAATACAGTTGTGATCAATGATTTTGACTACTTTGATACAGGTGTAGAAACAGATTTTAGCCAAAATGTTTATATGGCTATTTACCCTTTAACAGCTTTAGTACCTTCGGGTACAGACGTTCAAGGTATAAGAATTACACAAAGTGGTGCATCAGGGGGTGACGGTGGTGATGGTAAAGTTTTTCTGTTGTATGATACTGCATTTTTAGTACCCCCTCCATCAATACAAATAACAACCTCTTCTATACAACCATCTTGTCCATCTGGTTTAGGATCAATTACTATCGATGCTACAGATAACGGTGGTGGTATAATAGAATATAGTGTTAATGGCGCCTCAGGTCCATGGCAAACGTCTAATGTTTTTAATGATTTGGCGCCGGGTACATTTACCCCAGCGACGAGATATCAAGGTTCCCCATTATGTTTAGAGGTGTCTTCAACTAATATTGAATTAACAGGTGTGCTTTGTCCAAGTATCGAAACGGTTAAGACCGTAGTGATCACTAACGATATTCTACCAGTAGGAGCCAGTTTAGGAGATACAATGACGTATACGATAACGGTAGCCAACACAGGAAATGTAACGTTAGACGGAGTAGGTATCGCCGATACATTTGTAGACGCTAATGGCAATCCATTAGTACTATCTACAGGTCCAACGTTTGTAGCTGCTGATTTAGGCAGTTCAGAAGGAGACTTATTAGTTGGTGAGACAGCGACATATACAGCGACGTATGTTATAGGTCAAGACGCAGTAGATGCTGGTGGCTTTAGCAACAGTGTGTTAGCAGATGGAGACAGTCCAGCAGATACGAATGTTGACGATACGAGTGATGATGATGATGATACGGATGGTAACACAGAAGATGATCCTACCGAAACTATAATAGTGCCAAACCCAAGTATTAGTTTAGTTAAAACAACTTTACCTTTAGATGATACTAACGGTGATGGTATAGCAGGAAGTATTGATGATATTATTTCGTATGTATTTGTTGTTGAGAATACAGGAAACGTAACATTATCTAATATTCAAGTGCAAGATGCCTTACCAGGTCTAATCTTAGTAGGTGGCCCTATTTTAGAGCTAATACCCGGTCAAGTAGATTCTACGACGTTTACGGCAACTTATCAGATAACGCAAGATGATTTAGATGTTGGTTTCGTGATAAATTCTGCTACTGTAAGTAGTGAAGCACCTGGTGGTAATTTAGGTGACGATTCAGATGATGTAACAGATACAAGTGATGATCCTAATGATGATAATAACGATGATGATAATGGGGATGGTGAACCAGATGATCCAACAGTAACGCCTGTAAATTCAATATTTGATTTAGAAGTTGATAAAGTAGTAAGTGAATTACAGCCAGCAGTTGGTGCACAAGTGACCTTCACTATTGAAGTGGCGAACATAGGAAATGTTACTGCAACAGATATTATAATTAGCGAGGAAATACCTAGTGGTTATGTTTTTGTATCTGCAATTACAACAGCAGGAACTTATTCTGAATTTGATGGTGAGTGGACCATAGCACAATTAAACCCAGATCAAGTAGAGATTTTAGAAATAACCGTAGAGGTATTAGGCTTTGGTGATTATTTAAACACAGCTTTTGTAAGCAGTGCAGTAGGCGGTGTTGATATTGATCCAAATAATGACGAAGACACAGCAGCTGTAGACCCAATATGTTTAACTATCTATAATGAGTTCTCACCAGATGGAAATGGGGTAAACGATACATTTGTTATAGACTGTTTAGAACGTTTCCCTAATAATAAATTAGAAATTTATAACAGATGGGGTAATCTCGTTTATTCTAAGCGAGGTTATTTAAATGATTGGAATGGTACATCTAATGGAAGAGCTGTTATAAACCAATCTGATAATTTACCGGTAGGGACATATTATTACGTACTAGACTTAGGGGATGGATCAGAGCCAAGAGTTGATTGGTTGTACATTAATAGAAACAATTAACTAACACTGAATTATAAAACACATTCAAATGATACATAAATCATCAATAATAAAAGGATTAATAGTTTTAGTGTTTGCGCTAATAAGTACAAGTAGTTTTGCTCAACAAGACCCGCAGTACACACACTATATGTACAATACATTAAGCGTTAATCCTGCTTATGCTGGCCAACGAGAAACATTAAGTGTAGTTGGTCTGCATAGAACCCAATGGGTTGGAATAAATGGCGCCCCTCAAACACAGTCTTTAAGTATACATTCTCCTTTACGTAATGAGCGTATAGGATTAGGTTTAAATATTGTGAGCGACGCTCTAGGGCCAGCAAGAGAAACTTTTGTTGATGCTAATTTTTCATATACACTTCCTTTAAATGCTAACGATTTAAAATTATCATTTGGTGTTAAAGGTGGAGTACATATGCTAAATACAGATTGGAGCAAAGGCCGTTTTCAAAATCCAGATGTTGCATTTAATCAAAATTTAAATTTAACCTCACCAATGATTGGTGCTGGTTTGTATTTACACACTAGAAAATGGTATTTAGGGTTAGCGGTACCTAACTTTCTAGAAACAGATCATTATAATGATTTTGAAGAGTCGGTTGCTACCGAGCGTATGCATTTTTATGCAATTGGTGGTTATGTATTTAACTTAAGTGAGACGGTTGAATTAAAACCAGCATTCTTAATTAAAGGTGTGTCAGGTGCACCAATAATAGCTGACGTATCCGCAAATCTTTGGATTCAAAAGAAGTTAACTTTTGGTTTGGCTTGGAGGTGGGACGATTCGGTTAGTGCACTAGCAGGTTTTCAAGTAACACCAGGTATGTTTATAGGTTATGGTTATGATATGACAACTACAGGCTTAAATAATTATAACAGTGGTACACATGAAGTTACTTTGAGATTTGAGGTTAAAAAAATAGGTAGAATTTTATCACCACGTTTCTTCTAAAAATAATGATTATGACAATAGTATCAAGATATATTTTAACAGTAACTGCAATTTTATACGCTTCATTTGCATTCGCGCAAAAAGGCAAGATTCAAAGTGTTAAAGACGACTATAAAGATTTCGCCTACGTAAAAACGAGCGAAGTTTTACTAGAAGTTGCTAATAAGGGGTATAAGTCGGCAGACTTATTTCAAAAATTAGCAAACTCATATTATTTCAGAAATGAAATGAAGGATGCTTCTAAATGGTATGGTGAGTTAATCGCTTTAAATGAAGTCATTGAACCTGAGTATTATTTTAGATATGCACTCGCATTAAGAGGTGTAAAAGATTATGAAGCGTCAGACAAATGGATGAAAAAGTTTAATGATCTTAAGCCAAATGATACCAGAGGTAAAGCTTTTGTCTCTAGTGTAGATTATAGAGGTGCTATTGATCGCGTAAGTCGAGAAGATATTGTACCTGTAAATTTAGAGATTAATACAGAATTATCTGATTTTGGTACAACGGAGTACGAAAACGCAATTGTATTTGCGTCTTCTCGTGGTGGTGGTAGAAAATACAGATGGAATGACCAACCTTATTTAGATTTATATATGGTCGAAAAAGCAGAAAATGGATCTTTTGGTGAAGTAAAAGAATTAGAAGGAAAGGTAAACACAAAGTACCACGAGTCTAGTGCTGTATTTTCTCCAAATGGTAATTATATGTTCTTTACTAGAAATAATTTTTTCAAATTAAAGTATAAAGAAGATGAAAGTGGTATTAATAGATTGCAACTATACAGAGCAAAATTAAAGGAAGATGGTACATGGGATGAGATACACAAAGTTCACTTTAACAGTGAAGATTACAGTGTAGCGCATCCAACTTTAAATGTTACAGGTTCAAAATTATATTTCGCCTCAGATATGCCAGGTACCTTTGGTCAGTCAGATATTTTCGTGGTAGATGTTAATGATGACGGCACACTCGGTACTCCAGAGAACTTAGGCCCCTCAATAAATACAGAAGGGCAAGAGTCGTTTCCGTTTATGAATACTAGTGGAGATTTATTTTATTCGTCTAACGGTTTCCCTGGTTTAGGTGGTTTTGATGTTTTTAAATCTGAAGGTTTAGATCAGAAGATTACTAAAGGTTCTAACAGAAACTTTGCCATTCAAAATGTAGGTAAACCTGTAAACAGTGCTGCAGATGATTTTGGTTATTACGAAAACTTAGTAACTAAACGTGTTTATTTTAGTTCTAATAGAGAAGGTGGTAAGGGAAGTGATGATATTTATACTTTTGAAGTACCAGAGTGTGAGCAAGTTGTCGAAGGTGTTGTTAAAGATAAAAATACAGATAATTTAATTCCGCAAGCAACGGTAGTTTTATTAGATGGCGAAGGCAATGAAATAGACCGAAAAACAGTTGGTGAAGATGCGAGTTTTGAGTTTAATCTAAAGTGTGAAACAGAGTATTTAATACGTGCCACGAAGGAAACATATGCATCTGACGAAAAACGTTTTACCACACCAGACAGAAAGCAAGAATTAACGCTTCAACTTTTATTAGATAAAGATGTTCAAGAAATTCAGCCTTGTGATGATTTAGCAAAAATATTAGATATACCAATTATTTATTTTGATTTTGACAAATCTAACATACGTTACGATGCAGAAGTAGAATTACAAAAAGTACTAGCTGTACTTAACAAGTACCCTACTATGGTTATAGATATTCGTAGTCATACAGATTGTAGAGGTCCTGCATTGTACAACGAAAAATTATCAGACAGAAGAGCACAATCTACAAGAAGCTATTTAATTGGTAACGGAATTTCTGCAGGACGTATAACTGCAAAAGGTTACGGGGAATCTAGATTAGTTAACGATTGTGGGTGTGAGCCAACCAATGACTCAAGCTGTTTAGAAGCCCAACACCAACTTAATAGACGTAGTGAATTTATCATTACGAGTATTAACGGAAAAACTTGTACTGAAGACTAATCTTTATTTTATATGATTTTAAATAGCCGTTTATTAATTTAAGCGGCTTTTTTTATGAAATCCTTTACTATTTATTAAGCTTTAGGTGTTAATTTTGCAACATGCAAGAAGAACAAGTCATCTTAGTAGATGAAAATGACAATCAAATTGGTTTAATGTCAAAAATGGAAGCTCATGAAAAAGCCGTTTTACACCGTGCATTTTCTGTGTTTATTTTTAATGACAATAACGAATTAATGCTACAGCAACGCGCTATGCATAAGTATCATTCACCAGGTTTATGGACCAACACATGCTGTAGTCATCAGCGTAATGGTGAAACTAATTTACAAGCTGGTAAGCGTAGATTGCAGGAAGAAATGGGGTTTGTAACTGCTCTAAAAGAAACGACCTCTTTTATGTATAAGGCACCTTTTGATAATGGTTTAACCGAGCATGAGTACGATCATATTATGATAGGTCATTATAATGATGCTCCCATTTTAAATCCAGAAGAAGCTGCAGATTGGAAATGGATGTCTTTAGAAAATGTAAAGTCAGATATGGCTGATAACCCTGAGAATTATACAGCTTGGTTTAAAATTATTTTTGAAAAATTTTACGAATTCATTAATATAGATAAATCCTAATTTTAGAAAAAATCACTCAAAAGTGATATTATATAGTTATTAAAATAGTAATACCAATTCATGAAAGTAACAGTACATAGAAAAGCACATTTTAATGCCGCACATAGATTGTATAGAAAAGACTGGAGTTTCGAAAAAAACGATGCCGTCTTTGGTTTATGTAATAACCCGAACTTTCATGGGCACAATTACGAACTTATAGCGAGCGTTACAGGTGAAATAGATCCCGAAACAGGTTTCGTTATTGATGTTAAAATTTTAAAGGACATCATAAAGGCCGAAGTTGAGAATGCTTTTGATCATAAGAATCTTAACATTGAAGTGCCAGAATTTAAAGATTTAAATCCTACAGCCGAAAATATTGCAGTTGTAATTTACAATAAGATAAAACCTAAATTAGACGCTAAATTTCATTTAGAAATTACGCTTTACGAAACACCTCGTAATTTTGTAACTTACTCTGGCGAATAATTTATGAATATGAAAGCTCAGCTGTATCCATTACAATTTCAACCTATACTAAAAGATAAAATTTGGGGTGGCGAAAAATTAAGTAGTCAGTTTAATAAGGCATCTAATTCTAAAGTATTAGGTGAGAGTTGGGAGGTGAGTACTGTACCAGGAGATATTTCTATAGTATCTCATGGGGACTTAAAAGGGTCTTCTTTACAACAAATTTTAGAAAATTATAAAGAAGATCTCTTAGGAAAAAAAAACGTTAAGCGTTTTGGTAATGCTTTCCCTTTGCTTATAAAATTTATTGACGCGAAAAAAGATTTAAGTATACAACTACACCCAGGGGACCAATTAGCTAAAAAACGTCATAATTCTTTTGGTAAAACAGAGATGTGGTATGTTATGCAGGCAGACAAAGATGCTAATCTTATTGTTGGTTTTAATAAAAAAATAGATAAAGACACGTATCTAAAACATTTAAGCGATAACACACTAACCGAAATTTTAAACTTTGATAAGGTAAAAGAAGGTGATGCGTATTTTATTGAAGCAGGTCGTGTGCATGCCATTGGTGCAGGTGTTTTATTAGCAGAAATACAGCAAACCAGTGATGTTACGTATCGGGTTTACGACTGGGATCGCTTAGATGCAGAAGGCAAATCACGAGAATTACATAACGATATTGCTATTGATGCATTCGATTTTAACATGAAAGACGATTTTAGAGTTAGTTATAAAAAGTCTTTAAACACGGATAATACAATGGTTAGTTGTCCTTTTTTTACAACTAATTACATAGAAATAACTTCAAAATTAAAAAAAGAAAACACTAAAGATTCATTTATAATCTATATGTGTGTTGCAGGTGTCGTATCTGTAATTACAGACACTTATAAAACTCAAATTTCTAAAGGTGAAACGGTTTTAATACCTGCATCTTTAACTAATTATGTTTTAGAATCTGCTAATGCTAAACTGTTAGAAGTTTACGTTTAAAATTTCAAAAAAAAATTCAATCCAATAACCATTTTGATTTAGTACTTTTGCACTTATAAAATATTTTAATTATGGCAAATAAAAGAGATTTAAAGAAAGATATAAACTTCGTATTAGGAGATATCATTGAAGCAGTTTACGTTTGGGAGCTTGCAAATGCAGAAAAGCCAACAAAAGAAAGCGAAGCCGTTATAGATGAAGCTATACATACGTTTGATGAATTAATTACCCGTGTTAATGACAGAAGTGCAGAAGATAAGAATGCGCACTTTAAAGCTATTAGCAATGACTTAGAGTCTAAAGGTAGAAGTTTGATTGAAAAAATCAACAAATTAAAATAAGACTTATTTGCATATTTAATATTCTATATTAAATTTGCAAACTGTTTTGCCGATGTAGCTCAGCTGGCTAGAGCAGCTGATTTGTAATCAGCAGGTCGTGGGTTCGAGTCCCTCCATCGGCTCTAAATTAAAAAATCCAATCTTTAATGAGATTGGATTTTTTTTGTTTAAACGTTAAGTGGCTAAGGTTATTTTTTATTCACTACTTTACCAAGGCGCATACCGTAGAGTGATGCTTTTATTTTGTCTGTGAGATTATTATATATAGAATCTATATAAACTGGATTTGCATTAGGCATTTCATAGAGTGCTAAATAAGGGGCAACTTCGCTATCTTTGTTATTAATAGCGAATTGAATCGTATAAGAATACTTTGTTTTTATTAACCTATTAGAGGCTCTAATTATAGAATCTAGTGCTAGACTATCATTTTCTTTTTGAGCTAAAAAATTAGCTTGCATTAGGTTTAAATTTTTATCATTAAAACGTGACATTACTTGTGTATATTCATTAAGTAGATCTTGTTGTGATGCACCTTTTATGTTAGCATCAAAATTAAAATTCTTTAAAGTTGTGTTTAATTCTGTAACACCTTCTGCTGCAAAAAACGGAATGTAATGTTCTTCACCATCATTTTTAAAAAGTTTTAAATATAACAGAACAGGCTCTTTTAAATTTGTCTGTAAACTAAAATTTGGTTCTCCATTAATAATCATAGAGTCTAAATCTACAATAGATGAATCACCATCTTTTTGTAAATAAACAACTCCCTTCTTTAGGTCTTTTATATTGCCGGTTAGGGTAAAGTTTGCTTTAGTCTCTTTACTGCAAGAAACTAATAGTAATGCTAAAATAACGAGACTTAAGACTTTGTTTAATTTTGTCATGTTTTGTTTAAAATAATTAGGTGGGCAAATATCTTATAATAGTTTTAAAATTGCTAACTAACGGCTGCTAATTCCATTAAAATAGTACAGGCGATAGCCGCAATAGTGCCAACTGCATAACCAAAAACAGCAAGTAAAACCCCAACGGTAGCTAAAGACGGATGAAAAGCAGAAGCCACAATTGGTGCAGAAGCCGCGCCACCAACATTAGCTTGGCTGCCAACTGCTAAAAAGAAATACGGCGCTTTAATGAGTTTAGCTACAACTATAAGTAATAAGGCATGTATTGACATCCAAACCACACCAATTGCAATTAAATATACATTATCAAAAATGAGGGTTAAATCCATTTTCATACCAATAGTAGCTACAAGAATATAGATAAACACACTACCAAATTTACTAGCACCAGCACCTTCATAATTTTTAGCTTTGGTACCAGATAATGCTATTGCTATTAGGGTTGCAATACTTATCATCCAAAAGAACTTTGAGCCTAAAAAGGTAAAAACGTTTCGTGTGGTAGGCGATTTAATATTAGCAACGATACCATCAAAAAATGGTGCTAAATAATTAGCACTTAAATGTGCAACACTTACGGTACCAAAAGCTATGGCACAGATAATCATAATATCTGTTAATGAAGGGTTTCGTTTTACTTTTTCTGAGAAAGTAGAGACTTTTTCTTTTAACGCTTCAATAGATGATGTGTCAGCTTTTAGCCACTTGTTAATACGATTTCGTTTGCCTATACCAATAAGTATAACAGCCATCCAAATATTTGCAACTACAATATCTACAAATACCATAGCTCCGTATTTAGCTTGGTTGTAGCCATAAATTTCTAGCATAGCTGTTTGGTTAGCGCCACCACCAATCCAGCTTCCTGCCAAGGTAGAGAGCCCTCGCCATACCGCATCTGGTCCAATACCTCCCACGGTTTCTGGCGAAAATGTTGAGATGAGCAGAATAGCAATAGGGCCACCAATAACAATGCCAAGCGTCCCTGTAAAGAACATGATTAAGGCTTTCCAACCAAGATTAAAAACCGCTTTTAGATCAATACTTAAGGTCATCAAAACTAAAGCAGCAGGGAGTAAATAGCGGCTAGCCATATAGTATACACTTGAGCTATGCTTTACCACAGTATTATTTTCAGAAATACTTTCCCATTCAGGAGATATTAAACCAGTTGTAGTCAAAATAGCTGGTAACATATAAGCTACAAATAGGCCAGGTACTATTTTATAAAATTTAGACCAAAATCTATTTCTCATAGATTCAGTTAAGAAAACTATGCCTAATGCTAACATTAAAAAGCCAAATACAATAGTATCATCTGTTACAGCTGGAGCTTTTATTATAGCGGTTGAAACTCTATTATCAACATTTATAATTAGATTTTTGTTTTTATTTTTAAAAGTAATATTTTCAACTTTTATGATTTTTGTATTTATAAAGCTTTCATCTGCTTTAATAATAATTTCAAATAATTGTTCTGAATCTATACTTATCGCTTTCGAAGATTTAAATTTTATAGTTGCTTGATAATCTAAAATTTCAATACTATATAGTTCTTTATTATTAAAAGGTTTTATATTTTTAATTTTTGCAAGAGAGTCTTCCGTAGAAATCTTAAAAGTAAAATCTGTAAAAACGATTTTATCGGCAGATACAGGTATATGTATTGATTTAGAGCTATTTGCATCAACACCTGCAATAGTAATCTGAGCGTCAGAATAATTTGAGAAAATTAATGATAAGATTAATAAAATATTGAATTTAGAAATTGCTTTCATGTTAAAAATTTAGAAACGCAAAGTACAAAAATTACAAACTAAAAAAGTGACCTTATAGATCACTTTTCTTCTTTTGGGGTCACCTTCTTTTTTGGTGCTCTATTATGATCTTTTAGATATTGCATAAGTATCCATTCTATTTGTCCGTTGGTGCTACGAAACTCGTCAGCAGCCCATTTTTCAACAGCTTTTAGCATTTCTTCGTTCATACGTAGCGCAAAGGCTTTCTTCTTAGACATTGTGATCTATTTTTGTTCTGTAATTTGCTAAGACATTTTTAGCATCTTTCTCTTGTTGTGTTCCAATTAAGACTTTTTTGCCGGTCTTAAGTTCTAGTTGTATGCCAATGCTTCCTGAAACATTTATGGCCTTACCTTTTTCTTTATTCCAAAGCGCACCACCTTTTAGTCCCCAACCACCATACTCATTTAGAGCATCGTAATGCCTTACATGTGCCTTATTAATGTCGTTCCATTGAATACATTTATACATCCAATGAAAAGGAAAAAATTTATAGTGAATACCTTTTTCATCAATTCTTGTACTCAGTTTAAAAACAAAAATTACTCCAGAGGCTAGTACAATAGATCCAATAGTTAACAATAATTCATTTACAGTAAATGTATTAGAATCTTTAAGGTAGGTAATTACTATAATAATTAGAGGTATAAAGACACTAACAAGTATAAGTACAATTAGCCATACCTGGTTAAACCGTTGCTCTTCTTCAAAAACTCTCATCACCTATTTTTATCGCGTTCTAATATAATAGAGCTCCATCCGCTAGGTATTTGAACCATACTCCAGCCTTCTCTTGCGTATTGATTGAGTAGATCTTCAAAATTTTGAGTTCTATTTCTAAAGCCTAATTTTAGTTCTACTACTTTATATTCTTTCATTTTATTTTTCCATTTTATCTTCTTTAAATACAACTAATGCTAGTATAGTACCTATAATAGTTCCTGTTATGGTCCCATACACTGTACTGATTGCTATAGCGCCAGTTACAGCGCCAATGGTAGTCCCTATACTAGAACCTACAGCACAACCAACACCAATTGAAATGATTTGTTTGTTATTCATTTTAATGATTTAAAGTACCTGTATTTAAAACTGGCGATGCATCTTTATCGCCACATAGTACCACCATAAGGTTACTTACCATGGCAGCTTTGCGCTCGTCATCTAATTCTACAACTTGTTTTTTACTAAGTTCATTTATAGCCATTTCTACCATGCTTACAGCACCTTCAACAATTTTATGTCTTGCAGCAACAATTGCAGTAGCTTGTTGGCGTTTTAGCATTGCACTCGCAATTTCTTGTGCATAAGCTAAGTAACCAATGCGAGCTTCTAATACTTCTATACCAGCAATAGAAAGACGCTCGTCTATTTCTTTTTCTAAAGCATTACTAACTTCATTAACACTAGATCTTAAAGTAATATCTTCTACTACACCTTCATCTGCAAAGTTATCATACGGATACATACTTGCTAATTTACGCACAGCTGCATCAGTTTGTACACGTACAAAATTCTCATAGTTATCTACATCAAAAGCAGCTTTGTATGTGTTGTGTACACGCCAAACTAAAATGGTGCTAATCATAATTGGGTTACCTAGTTTATCGTTTACCTTAAGACGTTCGCTATCAAAGTTACTAGCTCTAAGAGATATTTTCTTTTTTGTGTAAAATGGGTTTACCCAATAAAAGCCATTCTTTTTTATGGTTCCCACATATTTTCCAAAAAGGAGTAAAACTCGAGACCCGTTTGGTTGTACCATTAAAAAGCCAAAAGCTAATATTAATGAGGTAAGTACCCCAAATAATGACCAACCTGTCTCGGTAATAGGAATAAGCGCAATGCTACCTAAAAACAAGACTAAAAATATAAATAACATTAAGTAGCCATTTGCAGGGACGATAATTTTTTCCTCTTTCATAAGTTAGAAATTTAATTGATTAATTAGTTGAATAGTTTGTTATGATATTATTTTGATATCATAAAGATATGTAAAATTTTGTCAATTACACAAATATTTGTTATAAATAAACTTTGGCATGCCATTTGTGATATAATAATTGTAATGCAAACTACGATAGTTACCATAGTGTAACACACTACAAAATTGTAGCATTACATTGGTTGGTTAGTTAGAAGAAAGCATCTCGTGGTTGGGATGCTTTTTCGTTTAACTAATAATTATAAAAAGGGTTGTTAGGACTTAATAAAGTCTGTAATACTTTTTAAGAGTTGAGAAGATAGTTGTCTAAAGGATTCGTTATAAGATTTAGAGTTTTCTAAGTCATCACCTTCAATTTCAAATAATATGTGATTCATGTTTTCTATAATCACTAATGTTGCTTTTTTGTTAGCTGCTTTTAAAAGCTCAGCTTCTGCAACAGACACCTGAAGATCTTTAGTCCCATTAATAAGAAGAATAGGCATATCTAATGTTTTTAGTACATCAGTAGGGTTATAGGTCATCCAATTTATCATAAAAGGTTGCAGCTTTGGGCCAAAAAGTGAGGCCAGTGGTGCAGGATAATCTTTTGTTGTTTGTCCTGTTTTAAGAATAGTGACTACGCGTTGGGTTTCTTCTCCAAGTTTTGGTGCCATTTTACTAACTTGCTCAACAAGCACATCACCAATATTATTACCAGCACCAGCAAGAGATATAAAGCCATCGGCTTTGTCTTTTGCAGCTAGCATACCAACTAAACTACCTTGACTGTGGCCAGCAATGTATATTTTTGAGTAGACTTCCTTTTCTTTAAAAAAATCTAAAACATTTGAAGCATCATTTACAAAATCATCAAATTTGGTATTGTCATCTACGTTACCTTGTCTTATTTGTTTTACAACGCGCTTATCATATCTAAATGTTGCAATACCATTATTAGTTAAGCCTTCTGCAAGTTTTTTTAAAGAATTATTTTGTAAAAAATTTTGATTACCATCTCTGTTTGTTGGTCCAGAACCAGCAATAATTATTACTAAGATGGGTTTACTTGTTTCTTTTGGTGAGAGAAGCGTGCCATCTATCCATTTTGAAACCGTTATGTCTTCTTCACTGTATGTTTTTTCTTGGGCAAAACTTAAAGAGGCTATTAAAACAGATATAATAACTAAGTAATATTTCATTTTTAAAATAATTTTGGCTTAAAGTTACTTCATTATCTTATGCTTTGTTATTTCTAAAACCAATTTTACTATAATTTATTGTGCTTTATTTTAATTTATAAGATAATTTAACAATGTATTTCATCGATAAAATATACTATTTCATCTTTAAAAGTTAAAATTAAGTGTATTTCGTCGATTAAATATGTTTTTAACCGTTGTAATTCAAATACAATGATATATTTGAAGTGTACTAAGATTTAGTTTTTAGTTCAATGGATTAATTAATTAATATTTGCATTATGTTGTTGGCTTAGAGATCCTAAATCTACATCATAATAAAAAAGCAAATTTAGAAAAACCGAGATTGAGGGATCTCGGTTTTTTGTATTTATAAACGTACCAATTTTCTAAACGTAAGATTTATTCTGGGATTAATCTTCTTTTTTGTCTTTGCTATTTGGTGTAACCAAAACGACTGCATTTCTCCTTTCATTATTAATAAGCTACCATGTTCTAAATTAAGTTTATGTCGCTGCTCTTTTATATGTCTGTGTTTAAAATGAAATGGACGCGTTTCGCCTAAGCTTACAGAGGCAATTACTGGGTTGTTTCCTAATTCTTTTTCATTGTCTGCATGCCATCCGTTACTATCATTACCATCTCTATAAAGGTTTATTAAAACGGTATTAAAGGTGCTATTAGAGATGTCTTCTATCTTATTTTTTATAATAGTTATAGGAGAAGTAAACGGCTCAGGATGCATTGTAATATTAGAATACGAATACGGTTGCTTAGAGTCTCCAAAAAGCGCTGTTAACCTTGGTTGTTTATAGGTTTTTCCAAAAACGGTTATATCATCGTGTTGCCAATTTGTTTCTACTTCTATAGAATTATAATAACGATCTGCTTCTGCTAAAGAAATAAAATTTGGAATGTAGATGAGCTCTGCATTAGGTAGGTTAAAATATTGTTTCTTATCTGAAAACAAGTCCATCGTATAATTTTTGTCTAAATTAGTGCAACTATAAAAATCTAAATGTTCTTAACTTTATGGTTTTTAACGATTAGTTAAAGCTAAAAATTAGGGCTCATAAAAATACGTATTACCGTATGAATTATAAAACACTCCTAACTCTATTTTGCACTGTAATGTTTGTTTTGTGCTTTAATCAAAAACAAGAATTACCAAAGGGTTTTGTTTATGCAAAAGCTATTATTCCAGATTTAAATGTCGAATTACGTTATTATACAATCCATAATTTTGTAGGCGATACTGTAGCTGGTTATAAAGCAAATAAACTTATAATTACAGAAGCTACAGCTAATAAGTTAAAGTTGGTGCAAGCTGAGCTTCAAAAACAAAATTTATGTCTAAAAGTGTATGATGGGTATAGACCCCAGCGTGCAGTTAACCATTTTATGCGTTGGGCAAAAGACTTAAATGATACAATTCATAAACAAGAATTTTATCCAGATGTAGCCAAACGTAATTTGTTTAATGCTGGCTATATAGCATCGCGCTCTGGCCATAGTAGAGGTAGTACTATAGATTTAACAATTATAAATGGTGAAACTGGTGAGCCTTTAGATATGGGAAGTCCTTATGATTTTTTTGGTGAAGCATCTTGGGTTACTTATAAAGGTATTACAGACGCACAACAAAAAAACAGGCAGTTGTTACAAACGGTAATGCTAAAACATAACTTTATAAATTACCCTCAAGAGTGGTGGCATTTTACTTTGCGTAGGGAACCTTTTCCTAAAACCTATTTTGATTTTGAAATTGAGTAGTATTAAGACTTTTTTAAATACCATAAACCAATAAGTGGACCTAAGCTTAAAATTACAAAGGCATAATTTATGTTATTAAGATCTGCAATAATATAGTTTATAAGTTGAATACTAATAATAGTAATTGCAAATCCAATACAATTAACGATGGTGAGTGCAGTACCTTTAGATTGCGCCTCGCTATGTTGTGCTACTAAAGTAGAAAATAGTGGTGAGTCCGCTATAACCATCATACCCCAAAGTATTATAAAGCTTATAAAAATGATAGTAGAGTCTACCATAAAAAGGAGTGGTGAAACCAAACAGCACAATCCGGAGATGCTTAAAGAAGCCATTGCTATTTTTTTAGTACCATAACGGCTAGAGAGATAACCACCAATAATACAAGCTAGTGCACCTGAGGCAATACAAATAAATGAAAATAAGGAGATGTTAATCGTATGATTATGTAATTGCGAATGTGTTAAAAGAAGTACTGGTACAAACGTCCAAAAAGCGTAAAGCTCCCACATATGGCCAAAATAGCCAAGTGCGGCCGACTTAAATTTAGGCTTTTTAAATACTTTTAAAACTTTACTAGCATCAAATTTGGTCGCCAGCTTTTGGTAAGGACCGTTTGGTACAAAAACTACAATAAGCAAACCACCTATTAAGGCTAATGCTGAGGTTAACCAAATAACAATTTTCCAATTAAAATTGATCTCAAATGATGTTATAAGATGCGGAAAAGCGGTGCCTAAAACTAATGCGCCAACTAAAAAACTCAGCGATTTCCCTAAACCTTTTTCAAAATAATCTGCGGCAATTTTCATACCTACAGGATAAATACCTGCCAAACTAAAGCCTGTTAGAAAACGGAAGCAAAGCAAACTAAACATTGTATTGTTTACGTAAAGTATACCAAGATTAAAACCCCCTCCTAAAAGCGCACAAATAAAAAATACTTTTGAGGGCGAATATCTATCACTAAGCGTAAAAATTGCAAACATCAGTGTGCCTATTATAAAGCCAAACTGTACTGAAGCACTTATATAACCTAGGGCTTCAGGATTTAGTTTAAATACATTAATTAAATTATCAATTATAGCATTTCCTGCAAACCAAAGTGAGGTGCAACAAAACTGAGAAAAAATAATAATTGGTAAAATTTGTGTCTTGATGCTTTTGTTATTAATGACCTTCATTATGCGTGTTTTCGTCTAATTTAAATACAGCCAAGCCCAATACATTAATCCAAACTGAAGCGGAATGCGTAAAAGTAGTAGCCATTTTGGGATACCTGCAGAGGCCTTTTCTCCAGAAAGCATGTAAAAATGTACAGTTAAGAAAACAAAAAGCATGGCAATAATACCATAAATAGAAATTACTTTTAATGCTGGAATACATAAGCCAATACCCAAAAGAATTTCTGCAATACCACTCCAAAATACTAACCCTTTGTGGTTAGGTAAATATTTAGGCATTATACGTGTGTAAGCTTTAGGTTTTATAAAGTGCATTAGACCAGCAAAAATATACATTAGTGCCATAGCGTAAAGCCCATTAGGTTCATTCATCTCTAAACGTTTTATAGATTAAGCCAATACCATAATTAGTCAAGTTTTTGTTTAATAAGTTCGATTTAAAACCGTTGCCTTTTTGAAATTTAATCCAATTATTTCCTTCAATAAATACACGTTTAATGTAGGTTTTTGGTGATTCAATTTTATCAGTAAAAGGGAGTAATGGCCTAAAGTTAGTCGGTATTTTAACGGTTCCGTTTTTAGATATAATTTCCTTGTATTTTTTATTGGGTAATAGTTTTCCGTTTTGGTCTGTATAACCTAGTGCTTGTAATGAGACAAAGAAACCGTTTTCTGGCACATAAATATCATAACCATCTACATTAAGCTCAAACACATCTCCATTTTTTTCTGTAGCTCTAAAAACGATAGTTTCGAAGGTTAACACCTTGCCAGGAAGGCTATTTTCATTCTTATAAAATTTAACTTTAAATAGAGTTGAAAATGGTTTTTTATCGCTGTTAGATTTTTTCCTTTTTTTCCAGTCTTTAGATTCTAATGCGATGGGGAATAATACATGAGATAGTTTTTGGTCTTTTGTGGTTGTTTTAGGAAAGTAAACCGCTATTTCAGATTCTATTGTAGGTAGCCAACATTTGTAATAATCGTCATCGAGGTAGGGTTTTAGTGTTTCTTTTTTGAATTTACGATCTAGCTTAACACCAATTAATACTTCATCTAACTCATCTGCTTCTGGTTGCATGTAGATTTGTTTTGGTAATGTTTTGGTGGCTATGCTTAGATTTTTAAAACCGAGTGCAGAGATAAAGAGTGAGTCTATATCTGGATAGATTTTTCGTGTAAACGTAAATTGGCCTTCATCATTTGCAAAAATACCGTTGCCGTTTCCAAAAGAAATAGTAGCATAGCTTACAGGATAGTTGCTAATGCTATCCGTTATACTAATTTGGGTATTACCAAGATTGCTAGTAAGCAGTATTAAAACTAATATTTTACGCATTTAAAGATGTAATAAGTTTTAAAGATACATTAATTATTGACGTCATTAAAAGTATGATATTACTGGCACTGCTCTTGTTTTTTTCAAGTAATTTTAATCTCATTATTAAAAATTTGAAACCTTTTTGTTTTTTTTTCGTTTTTAATAATAGAAACCGCTAACCGATGAGATGTCTAAAATAGATAACACGTTAATAGAACTTTGCAAAAAAGGCAATCAAACCGCTCAGATGCAAGTTTACGATGCTTACAGCCAAGCCATGTTTACCATTGCTTGCCGTTATCTAAATAATGATGAAGATGCAAAAGATGCTATGCAAGACGGTTTTTTAAAAGCATTTATAAATATTGCAGCTTTTAAACCAGAGGCTACTTTTGGTGCTTGGCTAAAACGGATAATTATTAATCAGTGCTTAGATGTTTTAAAGAAAAAGAAGCTACAATTTGAGAACGTTGAGCTGTCAGAATTACGAATTATAGATGATATCAATTGGAATTTTGATCGTACAATTTCTAAAACCGAAATTCTTAAGGCAATTGCTCAGCTTACGGAAAAACATAAGATTGTAGTTCAATTATATGTAATAGAAGGGTATGATCACCAAGAGATTTCACAAATTTTAGATATACCTGTTAAAACCTCGAGAACACATTTAAGACGTGGTAAAGACCAGTTAAAAGATTTACTAAAACAAAACTATAATGCAGCGCGATATTAGAGATTTATTTACAGCGGAAGAGGATTTAAAATCACTTCCAGAAAATCATAGAGAAGAATTTTTAGGCAAATTACAACAGCAACCTAAGTCTACATCAACCCTTTTTACGTGGGTAAAAATTGTAGCCGTAGTTATAACAGTAATAACAGTTGGCTTTGGTCTTATTAATACTTATTCAGATGAAGAAGATATATCCCCAATGATTGCACAAATTAAAGCCGTTGAAGCAGAATATTTGGAAAATATAGATGTAGAATGGCAGCGTTTTATTGTCTTAGCAAAAGACGAAAAATTAGTAGATAGGTTTAGAAAAAAGCTCGATGAATTAGATAGTAACTATAAAGATATCTCTATTCAATTCGAGGAAGATGCTAACAATATTTTAGTTGTTGAGGCTCTCGTAGAGAATCTGCAAACACGGCTTCAAATATTAAAAAATATACAGAATCATATTAAAATATTAAATCAAAAAAACGAACAAAATGAAAACATTATTTAAGCTATTTCTTGTAGTGTTAATTACAGTACAAATAGCACAAGCACAAAACACATCTACTGTTGAAATGGATGAAATACACACCATTTTTGATGAGACCTACACAACAGATGCCAATACAACCTTAGTTTTAGATTTAAGTAATACTGCAGCCCAAGTATTTAAGTCTAAAGATGATAACGTGCGTATTATTTATACTATGGAGTTTAAGAATTATAGAAAAAAAATCGTAGAAGAACGTTTAAAGAGTGCGGTTGTTAAGGGTAAAAAAGAAAATAATAAAATTACTTATACATCTAAAAGTAGAAATTCTAGATACTACAGGCAATATCATTATGAGGATATTTTAGTAGGCCGTTTGTATAAAAAACAAGATACGTCTAAAACTCAAAAACCGATAAGCAGAAAATCTTTAGACGCTATTTACAATCAGATTAAATATGCAGAGCGCGATCGTTTAAGGGAATTGTATGGTACAATTAAAGTGAAGCCGAGAGTCAAGAAATGGAAAAAAAGTGATAAGCTTCAAATAACGCGAGTAGAAATTTACATTCCAGATAACATACATGTAAGAGCCACAATAGAAAATTCGCAATTAGTGTTTGCTGATGATTTCTCTAATCAGTTTACATTTAACGCTCGAAATTCAAAATTAAGATTTAAAAGTATTGGTAATAACTTAAGTAATTTTGATGTAGATAACGGCTATTTTAGTGCTACTGAAATAAATGCTGGTAGTTACAGTTTCGCAAATACTAAAGCTGTAACCATTGGCAAGGTTTCTAATAGTTTAGTGAATTCAGAATTTACTAAGGTGGAGTTAGGCGAAATAGGGCGTAACAACAAAATTATAGACTTTAATAGCAAATACATTATTCATAATTTTCATAACGATTTTTATAGTTTGAATCTTGAAACTGATTATACTGAAATCAATTTATTTAGTCCCGAAAATATGGATTACTATTTAGAAACTTTTGGTTTTGATACAATGCACTACAAGAAAGGAACAACTACCAAGTTTAAGTCTAATCGTAAAAATAAACCTTCAAAAATGATGGTTATTGGCAATGAAAACTATCCTAATAAAATTAAGATTAATACCACACATGGTATCATTAGGTTTGGGGAAAAGCGCATAGATTTTGGAGAAGAAAACTAAGATTATCCAAACACCACATTGTGCAAATAACGACCTGGCATTAAAGTAAAGGCGCCTGCAATTATTAAAGCGCCAAAATAGAGGAGTAGCATCTTTCGTTTGTGCGCTTTTACGTTGCCTTTCCTTATGGCTAAATAGGCTGTGGGAACCGTCCAGATGGTTAGCAAGCTGAACAAGTGAATCCACCCAAAATGATTAAAAATAGTAGGGCCGACGTAAGCAGGTATAAATAAAGTAACAATTGCTGTAAACAGCATTAAAACCATGTAAATACGACCTAGTTTTTTATGAATTAGTGTTCCTTTTTTTATAATTAAAAGAAAGCCACCAATAAACACGCAAGGCAAAACCGTGTATAAATGTAAAAACATTAACGTGTTATAAGACATAGTTTTTATTTTTGAAGCTTGAAGCTAGAAGCTAGAAGCTAGAAGCTAGAAGCTAGAAGCTAGAAGTTAGAAACTAGAAGCTAAAACTTAGAACTAACTAATACCAGCGTTTCTTCTTCTTTTTTGAAGCTTCACTCTTTCGACCTTTCTTATACTTGCTACCTTGTTTTTTATGTACAACTGCTTTTGCTGTTGGGTCTAGAGGGTAAGGATGATCTGTCTCTACCGGAATTTGAACATTTATAGCATTCTGTATCGCTTTTACATAGCTTTTTTCATCGGCAGAACACAACGCATAGGCTTTACCAGTATTACCAGCACGACCCGTTCTACCAATTCTGTGCACATAAGTTTCGGGTACGTTTGGCATATCAAAATTAAGAACATTATCTAACTCGTTAATATCTATACCTCGTGCTGCCACATCTGTAGCAATAAGCACTTTTACGTAGCCGTTTTTAAATTTATTTAAAGCGGTCTGTCTTTCGCTTTGTGGTTTATCCCCATGTATACTATTTACAGCATAACCATTTTTTAATAACGTCTCTTCGAGTTTGTCTACACCATATTTTGTACGTCTAAAAATAAGCACATTACCTTTAATGGTATTGCGTAAAAGGTGCAAACACAATTCTATTTTACTTTGTTTTGGTACATAATATAGTACTTGACTTACGTCTTTTGCAACCGATTTTGTTGGTGTAACATCTATACGTTCGGGATCTTTTAGAATTGTGCTTGCTAATTCTTCAATCTTGTAAGGTATGGTGGCTGAGAATAAAAGGGTTTGTTTTTCTTTAGGGCATAGGCGTTCTATTTTTTTAACGTCATCAATAAAGCCCATGGCTAACATTAAATCTGCTTCGTCCAAAACAAACGTTTCAACGTAATCTAAATTAATATAATCTTGTTTGTGTAAATCTAATAAACGCCCAGGTGTTGCTACTAAAATATCAACGCCTTTTTTTAAAACATCTATTTGTGGCTCTATAGAAGTACCACCAAATATTACCAAAGATGTTAAATTGGTAAATTCGGCATAGGTTTTAAAGTTTTGTTGAATCTGTACGGCCAGTTCTCTAGTAGGACTTATAATTAGAGCTCTAATTTTTTTACCCTTTTTAGGTGCGTCTTGCTTATCGTAAAGTTTTTGCAAAATAGGTAAAGCAAACGCTGCAGTTTTACCTGTACCAGTTTGGGCAGAAACAATAACATCTTTACCATCTAATACAAGCGGAATAGAGCGTTGTTGTACCATTGTAGGTTCTACATAACCAGAAGCTGTAACCGCTTTTTGTATTGGTTTTATAAGGTGTAAGTCTTTAAAGGACATGTGATATTTATTTTAAAGCAAATGTAGGGTTAATAATTTTTTTTAGGTTATATAGCATTAGGTTAAGCACTAATCTACAATTTTATAATGCGGCTACCAACGCTCTGCAACCCAATCGTGTTGTTCTTTATCAGATAAAAATGTCCAAGCTATAAAACGACTTACTTTTTGACCTTGACCCATTTCAATAGTCTTTATATGAGTAGCATTTACTTTTTCTAGAATTTTATAGGTCGGTTTTAAAGTCACTTCTTTCGAAATTAGACTGGTAAACCAAAAGCATTGTTTGCTAAAATTTCGACTTTCATAAATCATATCTTTAACAAAACGTGCTTCGCCACCTTTGGTCCATAATTCATCTTGTTGCCCACCAAAATTTAAAAGGGCTTTGCTTGGTCGTTTTCCTTTTAAGTTTTTAAGTTTTTTTAGACTAGCTTTTTCAGCGTCATGTTTTGAGGCATGAAACGGTGGGTTGCACATTGTAAAATCTACCGGCTCATTTGGTTTTATAATGTCTTTAAAAAATGCATTAGTCTGTTCTTGGCGTCTAATTTCTACACTAGATTGTAAGTTTGAGTTTTGCTGCTCAATGGCTTTAGCAGATGCAATGGCAGTTTCATTGGTATCGCTACCAATAAAAGACCAGCCATATTCGTAATTACCAATAATGGGGTAAATACAACTAGCACCAACACCAATATCTAAGCCTTTAATGTGTTTTCCCTTTGGTATTTGAGTACCATTACCTTTGAGTAGATCTGCAATATTATGAATATAGTCTGCACGACCAGGAATTGGCGGACACAAATAATGCTCAGGAATATCCCAAAACTCAACACCATAATGATGCTTAAGTAAGGCTTTATTTAGAGCTTTTACAGCATTAGGATTAAAAAAATCTACAGAGTCATCACCATAGTTGTTGGGTGCAACAAATTCTTTTAACTCTGGCGAACTTTTAATAAGTGCATCAAAATTGTAACGTTCTCTATGTTGGCTTCGAGGATGAAGTTGCGATTTTACTTTGGGATGTGCTTTTTTTTGTTGCAATTTTTGGTAAATTTTATGAGTGCAAAGGTAAGGCAAAAGCCGCACAATAAACTATGCTACTTTTAGCCTAAGGGAATATACAAAATGTTTATGGAATTTGTAATATGCCGTGCTGAGGTTTGCTAACAGACCGTACCTATTTTATACTAACCGCTTGCTTTATCTTAAATTTATTATTGTTAACTAACTATGGGGATTAAAAAAGCGTAAGTCTTACAACTTACGCTTTTACGCTATTAATCTTAGGGGGTAAAAATAGGGCTTAAACTTAATATTTAATTAAGGCAACAAAATTACATTTGTTAGATCTTAAAAAAATTGATGTAGGATAAGAAATGAATTGGCTTAGAGCTCTTTTCTAATTCGGCTAAGGCTTTCTGTGGTAATGCCTAAGTAAGACGCTATATGATAGTTTTTTACTTTTTTCTCAATGTTGGGGTAGTTTTTTACAAAATTACGATAGCGCTCTTTTGCAGTTTGGGATAGATTAGCTAATATTCTTTTTTGAAAAGAAGCAAAGGCGTGTTCTAGTTTTATCCTGAAATAACTTTCAATTTTTGGTATTTGTTTGTAGAGTGCTTCTTTGTCTTGTTTGCTGATTTTGTAGAGTGTGGCATCTTGAATCACTTCTATGGTCATTTTAGATTGTTCTGTCGTAAAAAAACCTGTGTAATCACTAATCCACCAATTTTTAATACCAAATTGTACAGTGTGCTCTTTACCATGAAAATCTATATGATATGACCTTAGGCAACCTTCAAATATGTAGTATTGCTCATTAACGTTTTCGCCAGCATTAAGTAAAATGGTGCCTTTTTTTACCTTTACTTTTTTAAAACAAGACGTAATAAACTCTATTTCGGTTGCATTAAAAACTAAATCCTTAAAAATCTCTTTTATTACAGAGTTGTCTGATTTCACTTGGTTTAACGTGTTAGGGGAGTTTAATATACGTAAAACCTTTTAGAATAGCACTTTAAGGGTGTTTTTTTTGTAAAAATAGGATTTGGGACGATTAATAAAAAAAAACCACTTAAATAGTTTAAGTGGTTTTTAATTTATTTGAGCGGTCTGCTAAAGCAGGTCGCTACTATTTTAATAACTCATAACTACGTTTAATAAAGTTAGTTAACTCTTCACCTTTTAAAAGGCCTTGAGATAAACGTGCTAAATCTAAACTTTGCGTAATTAAACGTTCTTGTTTCTTTTTGGTTTTGGTTTCTAAAATTTCACCCACCAATGCAGAATTTGTATTTACAATAAGGTTAAACATTTCTGGCATGTTGCCAAACATGTTCATTCCGCCACCACCAGTTTGTTGCATCTCTTTCATACGACGCATAAACTCTGGTTGTGTAATTATAAACGGCGACGCATCACTATCCATAGCTTCTAACTGAACCGAAAATTTTTCAGAAGGCACCACTTCTTTCAAAAGGGTATCTAATTCTGTTTGTTGCGCTTCGGTTAATTTAGAAATTGTAGTTTCGTCTTTCTTAATTAGGTTATCAATATGATCACCATCTACACGTGCAAACGTAATGTTTTCTTTAGTAGATTCTAATTTCTGAATTAAATGCGGTACAATTGGTGAGTCTAGCATTAAAACCTCGTAGCCTTTAGCTTTTGCAGCCTCAATATAACTGTGCTGTTGGTCTTTATTAGACGCATAAAGGATTACAAGCTTATCATCTTTATCTGTCTGATTTGCTTTTACTTTATTAAATAATTCGTCGTAGGTAAAGAATTTACCATCTACTGTTGGGTATAGTGCAAAGGCATCTGCTTTCTCAAAGAATTTATCTTCAGATAACATGCCGTATTCAATAACGATTTTAATATCGTCCCACTTCGCTTCAAAATCTTCACGATTTGCGTTGAATAATGATTTTAACTTATCAGCAACTTTACGTGTAATGTAAGAAGAGATTTTCTTCACTGCACCATCTGCTTGTAAATACGAACGCGACACGTTTAACGGAATGTCTGGCGAATCAATTACACCACGTAGCATGGTTAAAAATTCGGGTACAATACCTTCTACATTATCCGTAACGTAAACTTGGTTTTGATACAGTTGAATTTTATCCTTCTGCATGTTCATATCATTCGTCATCTTAGGGAAATATAAAATTCCGGTTAAGTTGAATGGATAATCTACATTTAAGTGAATATTAAATAATGGCTCTTCAAATTGCGCTGGGTATAGCTCTCTGTAAAAATCTTTATAATTTTTATCTTCTAATTCTGTTGGTTGCTTTGTCCAAGCTGGCTCAGGATTATTAATAATATTATCTACAGTAATTTGCTTATGTGGTTCAGTTGTTTCTTTACCATCAGCATCTGTTGTAGTTGCAGGTGTAAACTCAGGGTCGTTTATTTCTTTAGTTCCAAATTTAATTGGCACCGGCATAAACTTGTTGTATTTCATTAGGAGCTCGTTAATACGTGCTTCTTCTAAAAACTCTGTAGAATCTTCTGCAATATGAAGAATAATTTCTGTACCTCTTGTGTCCTTGTCAGATGCTTCTAGTGTAAATTCTGGTGAGCCATCACACGTCCAATGTGCTGCATCAGCACCTGTATGCGACTTTGTAATAATCTCAACTTTTTCTGCAACCATAAAGGCAGAGTAAAACCCAAGACCAAAATGACCTATAATACCTGAGTCTTTAGCAGAATCTTTGTACTTATCTAAAAATTCTTCAGCACCAGAAAAGGCAACTTGGTTAATGTACTTTTCAACCTCATCAGCAGACATCCCTAAACCTTGGTCAATAATATGAAGTTTTTTGCCTTCTTTATCAATCTTAACTTCAATTTGTGGGTTACCGTATTCAGATTTAGACTCACCAATACTTGTAAGGTGTTTTAATTTTAGTGTGGCATCTGTACCATTACTAATAAGCTCACGTAAAAAGATTTCGTGATCGCTGTATAAGAATTTTTTAATAAGCGGAAAAATATTCTCTACCGATACATTAATACTTCCTTTTGTCATGTTATTTTAATTTTAAAACCGATCTGTCATATTTAGTGTGTGCTAAATACAAAAGAAAAGGGATTGTTAATTTCGTTTTATATGCTAACATGCTATTCAAATAAAATACCAAGTCGCAAAAAGTGACAAACTGACACAAATTGTATTTGGTAATAATTGGTTAATTTTGCGTTGCAAATAATAAGCTTTCTAACCTTTTGGGGAGCGTAAATAATTTTTAGATGTACAATTCAAAAATAATAGGTTTAGGTAAGTATGTGCCAGACAATGTTGTAACTAACGACGATTTGTCAAAAATGATGGATACGAATGATGAATGGATCACTGAACGTACAGGTATAAAAGAGCGTCGTTGGGTAGAAAAGGGTAGTGGTGACACTACAGCTACAATGGGAGTAAAAGCAGCCAAACAAGCTATTGAGCGCGCAGGTATAGATAAAGATGATATTGATTTTATAATTTTTGCGACCTTAAGTCCAGATATGTATTTTCCTGGTCCAGGTGTCCAAGTACAACATGCCTTAGACATTAAAACTGTTGGTGCTTTAGATGTGCGTAACCAATGCTCTGGCTTTGTATATGCTATTGCTGTTGCAGATAATTTTATAAAAACAGGGATGTATAAAAACATTTTGGTAATTGGTAGCGAGCTACATTCTTTTGGTTTAGATAAAACGACTAGAGGACGCGGTGTATCTGTGATTTTTGGTGATGGTGCAGGTGCTGCCATATTAACAAGAGAAGAAGATACGACTAAAGGTATTTTATCTACACATTTACACTCGCAAGGAGAGCACGCCGAAGAGTTAGTGCTTATTGCACCAGGAATGGGTAAGCGTTGGGTAAATGATATTTTAGCAGATAATGACCCAAATGACCAGAGTTATTATCCTTACATGAATGGGACGTTTGTTTTTAAAAATGCCGTAGTCCGTTTTAGTGAAGTAATTATGGAAGGTTTAATTAAAAATAATCTACAAGTTGATGATGTAGATATGCTAATACCACACCAAGCCAACTTGCGTATTGCACAGTTTATACAAAAGAAGTTTAAGTTAAAAGATGACCAAGTTTTTAATAACATACAAAAATACGGAAACACTACTGCTGCGTCTATCCCTTTAGCTTTATGTGAGGCTTGGGAAGAAGGAAAGATTAAAGAAGGCGATACCGTTGTTTTAGCAGCTTTTGGTAGTGGTTTTACTTGGGGAAGTGTTATTATAAAATGGTAACACAAATAAGTCTAAACGTATTACAATAAGAATTTCAGCTATTTTGTGAAAATGCTGTTTTAGATGATAACAGTAATGTCTGTTTAATTATAACCTCAGTTATTTATGCGATCCCGTACTAAATGTCATCTTGTAATACGTCGTTTAATGCTAAAAAAAAAAATACATTTTAAACCGTTTAGTAAGTCGGATACTTAAAACAGAAAAAAGAAAAAAAAAGCCCAAACAATTAACCTGTTTGGGCTTTTTAACTACTAACCAACTTAACTAACACTATTATAAAAATTAATTTATAACAACGATTACTTAAAACTTATCTCTACTATAAAGACGTAATATTTTCTCTTTTATTACACGTAAAAATGCATTTAACACGTATTTAACAAAAACCCGAAACGTTAAGTTTCGGGTTTTCTTATTTAGTAGCCAAACATTAACACTAACCATCAACTATTTTTGTTGGCCACTAAATACTATTGTTATGTAGCTTATTTTTTTGAGAATAGAAGGCTTAAAATAAAATGTGTTTTGGGGTTGTTAATTACATAAAACCACCACCGTCTTTTTCATTGTCATCTCTTTGTTTACGAGATTTTGCCCTGTATTTTCCACCACCAAAACGGTAAGATAAACCTGCAAATATGGTTTTAAATTCGGGCTCAAAGGTTACCGTTTGGTTAAACGGTCTTTCACTTATAATATTAATTTGTTGTGTGTCAAATACGTTATTAAAGTTTAAGCTAAATGTTGCTCTATTCTCTTCTAAAAAGCTGTAGCGTAAGCCTAAATTTAAAAAGTACATTGGTTCCATTTCAAAATTTAAGCCTGTATCTGGGCCTCTATACATTGCAAATGCAGAGAGAGAGAGTTGCTTTGTTACTTTAAAATTATTGAATACTCTAAAATTGTAAATTACATTATTAACCTCTACATTACTTACAGTAATATCAGTTTCTGTTGGGTTTGGTAATGTTGGGTCTAAAGATTCTGCAAAACCTGTTTGCTGTCTTGCATACAAATCAAAACTAGCATTAAAACTCCACCATTTTGTAGGTCTGTAACTACTAGATAATTCTATACCATAAGCTGAGGTGTTATTAAAATTATCGTTAGTAAGTATAACACGACCAGAGCCAATATCTGAGCGGTCTACAAAAACACCTTGATTTATTTCATCTTCTATAAGCCTGTAAAATACACCACCTGTAATACTTCCTTTTTCTAGATTACGGGTGTAATTTACCTCAAGAGAGTTGGTAAATTGTGGTTGTAATTCCTGATTTCCGAATTGCGATATTAACGGAGTGTTAAATTCTGGTATCGGATTTACTTGCCCTACACCAGGTCTATCTACACGCCTGCTAAAACTCATTTGGTACGCGTTTTTGTCTGAAGGGTTATAGGTTAAAAAACCAGAAGGATATACCTGTATGTAATCATTTTTAAAAGGAAAATCTGTGGTAGTGTTATTAGTTAAATCGGTATCTATTGCTAAAGCATCTTCCATAACTGTTTCTGCTCTTACACCAATTTGGTAAGCCCATTTGTCTATAGTTTTACCATAGGTTGCATAAAGCGAATAAATATCTCTCGTATAATTAAAATTGGTAGCCGTTGGTATAAATTCACCAAAAGCATTTCTAACTCTAGCATCAGAGCTGTAGTCTATTTCATTATTAAATAAAAGAGCTTGTGCACCTAGCTCTAACTTAGAGTTTTCGGTTAGTGGGTTAACGTAGTCTAAGTTTATTGTAGTTCTTGTTCTGTCGGTTTTTGTAAACTCATCAAAATTTGGTCTGCTGTTAGCGCCAGTAAAATTGTTATCTGTAAAAATGTCATTATCAAAAATATTATAATCTACTTCTACTTCAATATTATGACCTTCGTCATCAAAATCTAATTTGTAATTTATATTATACTGTTGGCTATAGTTGTCGTTATTGTTATCAAATACTTGTAATTGATTGTTAGCCATATTCTCATTAAAAATTACTGCAGTTTCACCTAAAGCACCACCACTAAAAACATTCTGATTGGTAAAAATTGAGAATGTATTTTTATCATTAATGTAATAATCTAAACCTACTTTGTATAAATGTGAATTGTTTTTATCTGTTATATCAAAGGTTTGAAACAAATTAGATTGCGTTTGGTTTAACTGGCCTGTATTAATATTGTCTGATATGTTGTTGCCATAACTTCCATAAAAATTTAGTTTCCCGTTTCTATAATTCATATCAATAGAGCTGTTAAATTTTGGTGCTAATTGATAGCCAAGTCCTAAGTTAAGATTTCCGTTAAAACCAACATTTACATTTTTATGAAGAATAATATTAATAATACCACTCATCCCCTCAGGATTATATTTTGCAGACGGATTGGTAATTAACTCAATTTGTTTAATAGACGTTGAAGGAATTTGTTTTAATAACTGTGCTGCAGGTATATTAGATAGTTTTCCATCTATCATAACCTGAACGTTTTGGTTGCCTCTTAATGCAATGGCACCTGTTTGCTGGTCTATGTTAACAGACGGAATGTTATTCATTATATCTGATGCTGTTGGGCCAGAAGTTGTTAAATCTTTACCTACATTAATAATCTTGCGATCTATTTTTTGCTGAATTGTAGAGGTTTCTGCCACAATGGTAACTTCGTCTAAAGCTTCAGCACTTTCGACCAAGAGTATATCGCCAACATCTATGTTGTAGCTGTTTTTACCAAGGTTTATTAGTTTTGTAATCGTTTTGTAGCCTATAAATTTAATTTCGACTTTTATAGTGCCCTCAGGTATTTTGTCTATTTTAAAAGTACCGTCTGCATTGGTAATACTACCTGTTATAATTTTGTCTGAGACATCTTTAATTATAACATTTACATAAGGTAAAGGGGCGTTGAGCTCTGCGTCTAAAACGCGTCCTGAAATAGAACCGTTTTTAATTTCTGAATTTGAATTGGGTTGTGCACTTAAAATAGTTGATGAGACCATAATAAGCATTAGAAAGAAATGCTTCATTTTTTTGATTGATTTTTGATTGATTGTTACAGTATAGACGACTATCTTTATACTATGTTACGCTATTGTATTTGTCTTAACTTTTTTTTAACACTATGAATAAAAAAACATTAGTCCTTGGTGCGTCCTTAAAACCAGAGCGTTACTCAAATATTGCTATTAATAGGTTGCTTAAGTACAATAATGAGGTGAAAGCCTTCGGACTTAAAGAAGGGGAGGTTAATGGGATTACCATAGACACCAAGTTAAAGCCTTATAAGGCTATAAATACCGTGACCTTATATTTAAATGCTAAAAGGCAGGAAGCGTATTATGATTATGTGATTAGCTTAAAACCTAATCGTGTTATTTTTAATCCAGGTACAGAAAATCCTGAATTTTATGCTTTATTAGAGCAACATCATATTGCTTTTGAAGAGGCGTGTACTTTGGTGCTTTTAGGCACTGGGCAATATTAAGATCATTTTAAAAATATAATTTTTGAGTTAACTAAGGTACCAACACCAACACCTTGTTCTACACCAACATCTACAGCAGCTCTGTAGTGAATACCTCCGTATAGTCTGCTTTCTGCAGCTTCTTTTGCGGCTAATTTAAAGGATTTAAAATGACGCATTGGTAAACCGTAAGGCAGTTCTGTAGTGTCATTAAAAGCAAAATTATCACCAAATATATTGGTTAAAATTTCAGATGAAGCTGCAGAAACCACAGAGTGTCCACTTGTATACTCTGGAAATGGTGGTGTTTGTAAAATAGGAGCCCATTCTAAGTCTATATATTTATTAATTAATGTTTCTGGGCGAATGAGATTACTTCGGTATTTTTCGTCCCAACAACTTATAAAAGCATCTGCAATACCTATAGAGGTTTTAGTATAAGCAAAGACTGTTTTTTCAAAATTGGCAGCAGTTTGTTTACAAGCAATTTTACAAATTCCAATCCAATGTGCACCTGGTGTAATTTTTTTCTCAGCAAACATAAAATGGCCTTTGTTTACAGATACAAAAGGATTACAGTCCCAAAAACGTGCAATTGCTATTTCTTCAGAGTCATCTCCTTTTGCTCTAATGCTATTATTTAAGTTAACAACATCCATTAATTCTGCATAAAATGCCGAATCTTTTTCTAGTGAAAATGGTGGGTGTGATTTTGGTTTAAACTGTGCTGCAGAGTCTAGGGCAAATGGTCTAATTTTATTCCAATGTGGTTCTATACCTTTCATGTAAGCAGGTGGTGTAGGTTCCCAGCGCGATACGTCATTTGTATAAATATTATAATCTGGCATTGTACGTGTTTCCTTGTACATATCTGCATTCATCCATGTTTTTACTTGGTAAGATATAGTTAATGCATAGGTTTTAGCGCTTTCAAGCTCATTAGGATTAATTGTTTGCCATTCTGTATAAAGGCTGTCTCTATAGTTTTCTATACGTTCGCCAGAAAACACAAGCTCTTTTGCTACATCTATGTAAGCAATAAGTGCGGCTAGTTTAAGGTTTAAATTATCTGTTTTGGCTACGCTATTTATATTAAAATCTTGTAATTGATTACTTAGCGATTTGTAGGCATCACTTTCTTGGTTTAAAGTCTCGTAAGCTGCAATATTTGGATAGGCATAAATACGGCTTGCAACAGGTGGTGAGAATATATCATGTATCATTACCTCAGTTAAATGATCTACCGTATTATGGTAATGTTCTGATGAAATATTAATAGATTCATAATTCTTTTCACAAGAAAAAACACCAATAAAAAGCGTAAGTAATATAAGTATGTTTTTAAGTTTCATATACTAATTTTTATATGAGTATAGTTTTAATGTATTAGCATTAGAGAGTATTAAAAGCAGATTACTATGCTTCATTTTTATAGACTCTATCTGTTTAATTTGCGTGTTAAAAGGATCTATACCATAATTAGATACAGGCTCATAGTTAGTTGTATCTTTTGCTATAATACCTTTTAATGCACTGTATGAGCCATGGTAAGTATTCATTTTATAAGAATTACCACCAACCATTAATTGATTTTCACCCTCTATATTTAAGGTTGTAAATGTTGTAATAGGTGCCACTTGTAATGGGTTTTTAAAAGGGATAAATGCATTAAAATTACCATTATCATTTTTTAGATAGCCAGAGGCTAGTGTGTGCACTTTGTATTTTACGGCATCGTTAATGGTACCTTGTCTTAAGACATCTTCAATAGTTTTACCAGCGAAGCTTTTGTGGTCTATGTACAATTTACTTATAATATTCATTTGGGCAGCTAACTCATCTTTTGAGTTTAGAGGATAGTATTTACCCGCTTTATTATAAGCAATAGCAGTTTCTTTTTTTCCGTTCTTATCAAAGTCTGAATAATACATTACCAATGGCCCATCAAAGTTGAGGTTAAACTTTGTATTGGTTCCTAAATTGCCTAATAAGATATCTTGATCGCCATCATTATCTATATCAAAAGTAGAAATAGATTGCCATAGCCCATTTATATTTTTAGGTACATTGCTTAATACAAGTTTTCCGTTTGTGTTTATGTAGATTTTTGGTGCGTCCCATTCGGTCGCCACAAGTAAATCTTTATGGCCATCATTGTTTATGTCTTTCCAAAGGGCAGCATTAACTTTAGACTTTAGGTTAAAATTGTCGTCTTTTACAAAATAACCTTTACCATCATTTACCAAAATATAAGAAGCTACTGTATTGCCAAAGTCTTTTGCATCTGCCAGGTTACCTATAAATAAATCTGTATCACCATCATTATCATAATCATACGCCTGAGTTGTTGTAGTGACTAAGGTGTTTTGCGGAATTCTATTTTCTGATCGTGTAAAATTACCTTTATCATTTATGTAAAGTCTATCGTTTTGGTAAGCATCCATTTTATAGGTGTTAATACCAGATGCTACATAGAGATCTAAATCGCCATCATTATCGGCATCAAAAAAAGTAGCATCATTATCTTCAAAGGCTTTATCGTCTTCAAATACATTTTGTTTACTTTTAAAAAAACCAGTACCATTATTCATTAATAATTGTGCAGGTTGGTTAGAGGAGTTTCCTATAAAAACATCTTCAAAACCATTATTGTCTATATCTGCTTTTGCAAATGCAGGTCCTAAGGTTGATATTTTATACGGAATGAGTTTTTCTTCAATAAAATCGTTATAATTATCTTCTTTGTGTGTGTAATCTATTAGGTTTTCTTTTTTGAAATACGATTTTTCACCAATAGAATTATCGTAATTATAAAAGGTGTCTGTTGCTGTATATTTAATTTTTAAATTTTTATTTATACTAGGATTTACAATGGTTTGTAATTCGTTATTTGGCCAAATAATAGCAATCGAATCTATTTTTGTTGTGGTATTTAGTCCAAAATGCAATTTGCTTTCTGTAGTTGATAAAAATCCTCTTGAGGTGTACAGTTGTTTTAATTGTTGTTTTCCGTCTGAGTAAACTTTAGCTTTAACACCTATGCCATGCTTGTTAGCGCCTTTGTATTCAAAATCTAGAGCGATATAATTTTTAGTAGCGTTGGTTGTGTTTTCGTATAAACCTGCATCTTCGTTAAAATTATTGGTTACAATATCTAAGTCACCATCTAGGTCTAAATCTACATAAATGGCACCATTAGATATGTTAGGGTTATTGGCTATCCAATCTCCAGTTTTATTCTCAAATACGTCAGAGTTTCCTTTAAAAATTTCGTTAGTTACTTTGCCGCTAGACATTTCATTTATAGAATTAAATAGCCATTCTATGCCTTCACTTTCTGATCGTCCTTTAAAAGCACTAGATACGTATTTTTTAAAGTCTAACCCATTTGGTCTTCTAAGAATTCCGTTAGAGATAAATAAATCTTGATGCCCATCATTATTAAAATCGGCAAATAATGGTGACCAACTCCAGTCTGTATTAGCCACTTTATTAAGTAGTGCTGTTTCGTTAAAATAATCTCCAGAATTATTTATCTGTAGCATGTTTCTAGAAAATTGATCTTTATAACCCAACCTATTAAGGTGAACTTGCATATTAAACATAGCGTCATCCCCTTCGGTTTCTTTTAAAACCATTTCGTCTTTAGGTAACATATCTAAAGTTATAAGATCTTGGTAGCCATCACCATTAATATCTGCAGCGTCACTACCCATAGAAAATCTACTTATAGTTGTAAAGTTGTCTGCTAATTTTTCAGAGAATGTACCATCTTGATTGTTGATATAATAATAATCATCTTCATGAAAATCATTACAGACATAAATATCATCCCAGCCATCATTATTAAAATCTGATACTGCTGCACTTAAGCCGTATCCATTAACTCCGCCAAAGATATTTGCACCTGCACTAACATCTTTAAAAGTGCCATTTTCGTTATTTAACAAAACATCACCAACAAGTGGTGCGCGTTTGTTACGTAAATCTGCACGGCCGTGTGAGAGATTGGTGTGTACGGCATGGTTAACAATATAGACGTCTAAATCATCGTCTTTGTCGTAGTCAAAAAAATAGGCTTGGGTAGAATAACCTTTAAAGTCTAAACCATAGGCTTTAGCACTTTCTGTAAATGTACCGTCACCATTATTAATAAACAACTCATTATAACCAGTAAAATCTAAAAGGCCTGACACTGCACAAACATAAATATCTAATAATCCATCATTATTTATATCAGCCATAGTTACTCCAGTATTCCAACTAGAGTTGCCTTTTATATTTGCTTTTTCAGAAATATCTTCAAATTTTAAATTGCCTTTATTAATGTAGAGTTTGTTAGCACCTGTGTTAGAGACAAAAAACAAATCTGATAAGCCATCATTATTAATATCACCAGCGGCTACACCACCACCATTGTAGTAATAGATATAGTTTATAATATTATGGTCTACATCTTCTGCAACTAAATTTGAAAAACGAAGTCCGGATACTTCAGAATCTATTGTATTAAGAAGAAAATTTGATGCTAAGGTTGGTGTTTTGTCTTTATTCTTGCAAGCAATTAAAACAAAAAATGCAATTAGTATAAGAGGTATCTTTTTCATTTATTATAAAGGATAATCAACTCAGTAAAGGTAAGATTTTCTTAATACTTATAATGTGTTAAGGTGATGATAGTTAAAGGTTATAGCCCTTTTTACAATTTTAAAGTCTTTGCTAAGGTGTACTTTTTTTAGATTGCTTTATTATAATAAGGCCTAAAAACATTAGTAAGCCGTTAATTATTAGAATTTCAAAACCAATCTCATACCCGTTAAAAAGTGTTTTTGAGTATATATTAAGAATGTAAGATAAAAGCGGAGCAACAAGTGCAATAATCCATACAAACTTATCTTTAATCTGAGATTTTGTTAAAAGTCCAAAAGCAAACAAACCTAGTAAGGGCCCATAAGTGTAACCAGCGGCTTTAAATAATTCCCAAATTACAGAGACATCTTTAAATATTAAATCGAATAGTAAAATAACAACAATTAGTAAGATGCTAAAACCTATATGTGTCTGTTTTCTTATGCGTTTTCTCGAGTTTTCTTCTTTATTTTCTATGCCAACAATATCTATACAAAATGAGGTTGTTAAAGATGTTAGCGCAGAATCTGCACTAGAGTAAGCTGCAGCAATAAGCCCTAAAAGGAAAAATGCAGATGTTATAACACCAATTTTAGGCAGCATTGCAATAGTTGGAAACAAGTCATCTTTTTTTGCTGTAATACCATTCAAATCAGCGTATTGCGTCAACATTAGACCTAATACTAAAAATAATATATTTACAAATACCAGTACAACACTAAACCAAATCATGTTTTTTTGTGCGTCCTTAAGATTGCGACATGTTAAGTTTTTTTGCATCATATCTTGGTCTAGGCCTGTCATGGTGATGGTTATAAAAATTCCAGATAAAAAGCTTTTCCAAAAATATTGTGGGTCATTAGCGTCTTCAAAAAAGAATACTTTACTAAGGTTACTGCTTGTGGTATTATCTATAACTGCAGTTAAACTATTTAAATCTAAAGTAGATGCCAAAAACACAATAGTTACAATTACAGACACTAACATAAATAGTGTTTGCAACGTATCTGTAAAAATGATAGTTTTTATACCACCTCTAAATGTGTATAACCATATTAAGGCAATTGTAATTACAACGGTTATAGCAAACGGAATATCAAACAAATCAAAAACTAACAGTTGCAATACTTTGGCTACTAAAAATAGACGAAAAGAGGCACCAACAGTTCTAGAAATTAAGAAGGCTACAGAGCCTGTTTTATAACTTACATTACCAAAACGATCTTTTAGATAAGTATAAATAGAGGTGAGGTTAAGCCTGTAGTAAAGCGGTAACAGTACAAAAGCAATAATTAAGTAACCAAAAAAATAGCCAAAGACCACTTGTAAATAGCCAAATTGTTTAGCTTCTATGGCGCCAGGTACAGAAATAAATGTTACACCAGATAATGAGGCGCCAATCATACCAAAGGCAACTAAGTACCAAGGAGCAGATTTGTTTGCTTTAAAAAAAGCGGCATTAGAGTCCTCTTTTCCTGTAAAATAAGAGATTAAAATAAGCACACCAAAGTAACATGCAATAAGTATTAGGATTGATGTAGGACTCATAAAGGTTGTTGTTTTCTTAAGAATTTTCACGAAAAATAGTACATTTGAAAAAAAAAGCCCCAAAAAATTGAATAAATATGAAAAAGTCATCCCTTTTAATTGTAGCTCTTGTAGTTGCATTTAGCCTACAAGCTCAAGATTTTAAAAAATTAATAGCAGAAGGTACACACACTGTAGAATATATTAGTGAAGTTGCAGAACGTCATTTTGACTCTGTTGGTAGAGAACGTGGCCATGGTTATAAGCCCTTTAAGCGTTGGCAATATTTTGCTGAGCGCGCGATGGATGAAACCGGAAAATTAAAGACACCAGAATTTTATTATAACGAATTAGAAAATTATAACGCACAGACCAATAGTGAAGGTGTTACTTCTAAAACTATTGTTGGTACCTGGGAAGAAATGGGACCTACATACTGGAACGCCACGTCTGGCTACAATCCTGGTGTTGGTCGTGTAACTTCTGTTGCCATTGAAGAAGGAAATCTAAATCATATTATTGTAGGAAGTCATACCGGAGGTGTTTGGAAAAGTACAGATGGTGGAACAACCTGGTCTGTTTTAACCGATAACTTAGCAAATATAGATGTGTATGCGTTGGCTATAGACCCATTAAATAGTTCTACCTATTATTGGGGCTCTAGAAGCGGAGCTATTTTTAAGTCAACCGATGCTGGTGCCACATGGACCTTGCATGGTAATTTGCCAGGTGGCAACGTTAATAAGATTTTAATTCACCCAACCGATACTTTAAAAATGTATTGTAGCGCAGAAGGTTCAGGTTTGTACAAATCTACCGATGGTGGCCTAAACTGGACTTTAATAAACACAAGTGCAACAAACGGATACGATGTAGAGTTTAAACCAGGTGACCCAAATACAATTTATGCCTCTGGTAATGCTTTTTATAAATCTACAGATGGTGGTTTAACCTTTAATACAGCAGATGGTTTAGGAGTTTGGAGCCAAGATTATGTTAGTGGTGCTAACGACTGGACGACAGGTGGTAGTAACCAAAACAATACAGTAACACCAAAAACGGGTAATGCTATGGCATTATTTTACATCGGTAATTTTTCACAACCAAAAACAAGATTAGTAACTCCAGCGTTAAATCTTAATGGAGCTGTAAATCCTCAGGTAAAGTTTTCATACTCACAAGTTAATTGGGATGGTGATATTGATGAATTAAGAGTTTTTTACAAAACATCTAGCACTGGTCCTTGGATTCAGTTAGCAGAATACACAGCAGAATCTGTAACATGGTCAGATGTTACACTTAATTTACCTACAACAACTGCAGATTATTATGTGGCTTTTGAAGGGACTTCTAATTACGGAAGAGGCTTAACTTTAGATGATATTTCGGTAGAAACTAATAATACAGGTGTCGTTTTCTCTGATGGATTTGAATCTGCACCAAATGCCTTTTCTTCAGGTCCAAAAATGATAGGTGTTTCAATAGATGACCCTTCTGTTGTTTATGTTGTAGAAGCTGAAGGTGGCATATTTGGTGGATTTCATAAATCTACAGATAATGGTGCTAATTTTACAAAATTAGTACATACAGCAAATTACTTTGGCTACAACTCTCTAGGATTAGACAATAGAGGGCAGGCGCCAAGAGATATGGATATTGTCGTTAATCCTAATGATATAGATGATGTGCATATTGCAGGTATAAATACCTGGCGTTCTACAAATGGTGGTATAAATTTTAGTATAACATCTCAGTGGACACCTAATAGCGCAGCATCGAGTAACATAGGTTATTGTCATGCAGATGTAGATATTATGTTATTTGCGGGTACTGGTGCAAACACAAAACTCTTTGTTGGTTCAGATGGTGGTATTTTTAGAGCAGACAATCCTACTGTTGTAAACAGTAATTATTACACAGATCTTACACCAGGATTAGGAATTAGACAGTTTTATAAAATTGGTATCAGTCAAACAGCATCTGTAGTTGTTACAGGTGGTTCTCAAGATAACGGCTCTTCGGTTTTAAGAGCAAATGGCAATTGGATAGATTGGTGGGGAGCAGACGGTATGGAAGGTTTTGTAGATAAAAACAATACTTCAATTATTTACGGTACATCTCAGTTTGGTTCGTTTGTAAAGTCTGTTGACCGTGGCGAAAGTGTACAAGGTGTATCACAACCAGATGACAAAGGTGGGCAAAATAACTGGAATTGGGTAGTGCCTTTTGAGCAAGATCCTACAGTGCAAAACACAATATATGCCGCCTTTGATGAGGTTTATAAATCACTTAATGGTGGTAGTACTTGGACGTCAATCTCTCAAAATTTTGGATCAAATATAGACCACTTTAAAATAGCACCAACTAATAATCAAATAATGTATCTCGCTATTAATGGTGCGTTTTGGTTTACAACAAATGGTGGTGCAAGTTGGGTGCAATCTGGCTTAAACCTTAATGGTGGTAATATTAATGAAATTGCTGTACACCCAACAGATCCTTCAAAACTTGCAATAGCAACAACAAACAATCAAAAAGTGTATGTAAGTACAGATAATGGTACATCATGGAATTCTATTTTATGGGATTTGCCAAACTTTTCTGCACAAGCTTTAGCTTGGCAAGATAATGGTGAAGATGGCCTTTATGTAGGTATGAATTATGGTATTTATTACACGGATAATATACTAGGTAATACTTGGACTTCGTTTAATAATGGTTTGCCAAACGTTAGAATTAATGAATTAGAAATTAATAATGCAGATGGTAAATTATACGCAGCAACTTACGGGAGAGGTTTATGGCGTTCTAATATTTTTAATGCACTTAGTGTTGATGAGGTGAAGTTAGAGAATTTTTTACTTTACCCTAATCCTGCAACTAATCAAGTAAATCTTAAGTGGAACAAATCTGAGGATGTTAGTATTAGAATATATAATACTCTTGGTAAACTTATGTTCTATGGAAAGAAAGTGAATTTGTTAAACGAATTTTCAATAGACGTATCATCGTTTGAAGCTGGTATGTATTTTGTAAAAATTAATAGTACTAATGGTGAAATTACTAAGAAATTGATTCTAAGGTAATAATACTAAAACACTAAAAGAAAAGTCTAATTGTAGCCGCTACAGTTAGACTTTTTATTTGTAAAAAACTGTACCTTCGCAGTTATGGAATTTTCATCAAAATTATTAGAAAACGCAGTAAATGAAATGGCGCAATTACCAGGTATAGGTAAGCGTACAGCGTTACGTCTTGTATTACACTTATTAAGACAGCCAGAAGAGCAGACCGAACTGTTATCTCAAGCTTTATCTAAAGTTAGAGCAGAGATTAATTTTTGTAAATCGTGTCACAATATTAGTGATAAAGTATTATGTGAAATTTGTGAAAACCCAAACCGAAAGAAAGAACTTATCTGTGTTGTAGAAGATATTAGAGACGTCATGGCTGTAGAAAACACCAGCTCTTTTAAAGGACTTTACCATGTTTTAGGTGGTAAAATATCACCAATGGATGGCATAGGTCCACAAGATCTAAATATTACATCTTTAGTAGAAAAAGTAAAAGAAGGTAAGGTTAAAGAATTAATTTTTGCCATGAGCCCAACCATGGAAGGGGATACCACAAACTTTTATATTTTTAGACAAATACAAAGTTATAACGTATCTATGTCTACCATAGCAAGAGGTGTTGCAGCTGGTAATGAGCTAGAATATACAGACGAAATTACGCTGGGCAGAAGTATTGTAGATCGTATTCCTTTTGAGGCCTCACTAAAATCTTAGTATTTTAAAACTCTTAAACTAAAAGTAGCCATTACCACTATTTATTATATTTTTACCTGTAATACCTACCCAAAAAAGCTATGATTTTTACTGCATGAAATTATCTGTAATTATACTCAACTATAATGTGCGTTATTTTTTAGAGCTTTGTCTAAAAAGTGTACAATCTGCCATCACTACAATTGATGCAGAAATTATTGTAGTAGATAATAAGTCATTAGACGACAGCTGCGCAATGGTTAAAAGTCTATTTCCAGATGTTAAACTTATTGAGAATAATGATAATTCAGGCTTTTCAAAAGGAAATAATATTGGAGTAGAACTAGCAAAAGGGCAATACCTGTGTATTCTTAATCCTGATACGGTTGTTGCAGAAGATACTTTTATAAAACTTTTAGAATTCTCTGAAACTAAAAACAATTTAGGTATATTAGGTTGTCAACTTATTGATGGTAAAGGAAATTTTTTACCAGAAAGTAAACGTAATATTCCAACACCAAAAGTCTCTTTAAAAAAGATGCTAGGTAACTCTAAAGATTATTACTCAAGTAACCTAGATGAAAATGCTATAGGTAAAGTAGATATTTTAGTTGGTGCTTTTATGTTTATGACTAAAGAGGTCTATAAAACGGTAGGTGGTTTTGATGAAGACTATTTTATGTATGGCGAAGACATTGACCTTTCATACAAAGTATTAAAAGCAGGCTATACCAACTATTATTATGGTGATACTAGTGTTATTCATTTTAAAGGAGAAAGCACATTAAGAGATACTAAATATGCCAAGCGTTTTTATGGCGCTATGCAGATATTTTATAAAAAGCACTTTAAGCGTAATTTGTTATTTAGTAGTTTGGTGTGGTTGGGTATTAAATTAGCCTACCTTTTAAGAACTACAGATAAGTTAAAAATACTAAAATCTAGCCAGTCTTATGTGTTTTCTAATACTACCACAAAAGAAATGGTGTTTCAATTAGACAAACCCGTACACATTATGCCTCAGGTTTTAAATAAAATAGCACCAAACAGCACAGTGGTTTACGATTTTAATCACTTAGAAATCAAAGCTGTAATTGTTGATATGAAAGAAAAATCAAAACAACAACATATAGTATTTAGATTATTACCGAAAAATAGTAATTTTATCATCGGTAGCGATAGCTCAGTAAATAGAGGTACTATTATTCATTTTTAATTGAATAAATAGCAACTAAATATCTGTTTTTTTACTAATTTTGCAATCGCTTAGCGAATAACGACCTTCAAATTATATATATGGCAAAGTTTGAACTTAAATTACCTAAAATGGGTGAAAGTGTTGCAGAAGCAACAATAACCTCATGGCTTAAAGATATTGGTGACACAATTGAAGCTGATGAAGCCGTTTTAGAAATTGCTACTGATAAAGTAGATAGTGAAGTACCAAGTGAGGTAGATGGAGTTTTAATCGAGAAATTATTCGATGTTGATGCTGTTGTACAAGTTGGTGAAACCATTGCTGTTATACAAACAGAGGGCGGTGATACAATAGAAGTAAAAGCAGCAGTTGTAGAGCCAGAAGCTACTAAAGCCGCTGCAGAAGTAGCGCAAACTGTTGTAGCAGCGAAATCTGCAGTAGCACCGGTTGTGTCTTCAGAAGATCGTTTTTACTCTCCACTTGTAAAAAACATAGCAAAACAAGAAGGTATTTCTCAAACAGAATTAGATACTATACTAGGTACTGGTAAAGACGGACGTGTAACTAAAAACGATATAAAAAGTCATTTAGAGTCTCGCAGTTCTGCACCAGTTGCAGCAGCTAAAGCTGAAGCAGTATCAGTACCAACTAAAACAACTGCAAAACCAAAAGCAGCACCAATAGTTGCATCTGGAGAAGATGAGATTATAGAAATGAGCCGTATGGGTAAACTCATCTCTAAGCACATGGTAGATTCTATACAGACATCTGCACACGTACAATCTTTTATAGAAGCAGATGTTACCAATATTTGGAATTGGAGAAACAAACATAAAGATAGTTTTAAAAGGCGCGAAGGTGAAAACTTAACCTTTACGCCAATATTTATGGAAGCCGTAGCTAAAGCTATTAGAGACTTTCCTATGATTAATATCTCTATACAAGGCGATACTATCGTTAAAAAGAAGCATATTAATTTAGGTATGGCTGCAGCGTTAGGTGATGGTAATTTAATTGTGCCTGTGATTAAAAATGCAGATCAGCTTAATTTATTAGGCATGGCTAAAAAAGTAAATGATTTAGCTAAAAGAGCTCGAGAAAATAAATTAAACCCAGACGATATACAAGGTGGCACTTATACAGTAACCAATGTTGGAACATTTGGTAGCATTATGGGGACACCAATCATTAACCAACCACAAGTTGCTATTTTAGCTTTAGGTGCTATCCGTAAAGTCCCTGCAGTTATAGAAACACCAGAAGGTGATTTTATTGGCATTCGTTACAAAATGTTTTTATCGCATTCTTACGATCATAGAGTAGTAAATGGTGCTTTAGGAGGCCAATTTGTAAAAGCTGTTAAAGACTATTTAGAAGCTTGGGATTCTAATAGAGAGATATAACGTCTTTAAATAATAATATTAATAACAATAAAGAAAGGCTTGTAAAGTCAATATAATTGCAAAAAGCTGTTTATAAAGTATTTCACTTTTTAGACAGCTTTTTTGCTGATAATAGACTACAAATATTAATTAAAGCGGAAATAATATAATTATTAAAACCCATTTAAAAAGCTTAAATTATATTTTAGTTAGTGATTCTAATAGTTCTTTTTAATTGTTTAAGACCAAATCTTGTTATTCTTTAGTTTTAGGTAAAAAAATCTTTAATGCTACAGTGGTTATTTTAGTTTATCTAAACTTTTAATACACCGTTAACTGTCTTTGGGAATAGTGCGTTTTGAGTGACGAAAAACCTTATGTTAAAGCGTAATTTTTTTTGTAACCAATGACTTACAGAGCATTGAGGGATATATGTGTTAAAACAAAATTTAATTTTTTGTTACTACTACGTATTTTAAATTCTTAGTCATTTGTATTTGAGGTTAACCAATACCATCGGTTTGTTTACAGATAAAAATCTGTTTTTCAGATTCATTGTTAAACGGCTTTTGATCAAAGTTTCCAAACTTATTGGTGATTTTAAAACCGCTATATTTTAGGTAAGTATCTAATTCTTGAGGAAAAAATAACCTCATATCTAAATTCTGAACAGAATTAAACCTACCGTTTATATGATAATGCCATTCTATACGATTAATTTGAGTGTTATGTTCGTAACGCATCTTCTGTTTAATTACAACATGTCTTCCGTCCTTAGTAGTGTATTCTGCAATTTGCTTTTGTTCTTTTTCATTTTCAACAATAAATCGAATATTTGGGTTAAAGCAATCTAACAAAAATAAGCCACCAGCTTTTAGATGATTTTTTACAGCATTAAAAGCTTTAAATAAATCTGTATTTGTATATAAATGATGAATAGAATTAAAAGGAATAAAAATAATATCATATTTATCTTTTAAATCTAACACTCTAATATCTGCTTCAACAAAGTTAATATCTAAACCAGCTTTAGTAGCTTTTACTTTTGCTTCTTTTAGCATTGAAGTCATATAATCTACACCAGTAATAGCGTAGCCTTCTTTAGCAATAGGTATAGTAAGTCTGCCTGTACCACAACAAAGTTCTAGTATTTTAGCGTCTTTATTTTTTGGTAACCATTGTTTGTAAAATTGCAAATCGGCAAGGTTGGTATTCATGCCATCATAGATATTTGCATCATAAATTAAATCACCAACATTATAACTTTGTGTTCTTTTTTCTTTCAAAATTTAGCAGTTATTTAGTGATTGTTATATCTAAGTATGGGGTTAAACTTTTTATAGATTTTAGAAAAAGAATAGTTAAATCTGTTTTATTTCTTTCAAATATTTAACTCTATTTCTTAGCTGCAAGTTCTGCAATTTTACAAATAACTTCTATTGCTTTTTGCATACTTTCAACAGGTACATATTCGTAACGGCCATGAAAATTATGACCACCAGCAAAAATATTAGGGCAAGGTAAACCCATGTAAGAGAGTTGAGAGCCATCAGTACCACCTCTAATTGGTTTAATAAGTGGTGTAATACCAATAGCTTGCATGGCGTTTTCAGCAAGATCTACAATATGCATTACAGGTTCAACTTTTTCTTTCATATTAAAGTATTGGTCTTTAATGTCTAACGTAAATACTTCAGCTTCAAACTTAGTGTTGAGGTCGGTTACAATTTTTTGCATTAGCGCTTTACGTGCTTCAAACTTAACTTTATCGTGATCTCTTATAATATATTCTAATACGGTTTCCTCAACCTCACCCTTGATGCTGTACAAATGAAAAAAACCTTCATAACCTTCGGTATGTTCTGGTGTTTCTAGTCTTGGTAACGTATTAATAAACTCGGTAGCATAATACATAGAATTTATCATTTTCCCTTTGGCATAACCTGGGTGTACAATTTTACCTTTTGCTTTTATAACAGCACCAGCGGCATTAAAGTTTTCATATTCTAATTCGCCAATTTGGCTACCATCCATAGTGTAGGCCCAATCTGCACCAAATTTTTCGACATCAAATTTATGTGCACCTCTACCAATTTCTTCATCTGGTGTAAAACCTACTTTTAGTGTGCCATGTTTAATCTCAGGATGATTAATAAGATATTCCATAGCACTTACAATTTCGGTAATACCTGCTTTGTCATCTGCACCCAAAAGCGTTGTGCCATCTGTAGTAATTAATGTTTGCCCTTTGTAGAGTAATAAATCTTCAAAATAATCTGGAGATAAAATAATGTTTTCTGCTGCGTTTAGTACAATATCAGAGCCATCATAATTTTCTATAATCTGTGGTTTTACATTTGCGCCAGTAAAATCTGGTGTGGTATCAAAGTGCGATATAAACCCAATTGTTGGGACCTCTTTATCTACATTGCTAGGTAACGTGGCCATAATGTAGGCGTTGTCATCTATAGTAACATCACTCATACCAATCGCTTTTAGCTCAGCCACTAATTTGTTAGCTAAATCCCATTGTTTGGCAGTACTTGGTGTGGTGTTAGAGTTTGGGTCTGATTCCGTATCTATAGTAACATAACTAATAAAACGGTCTATAATGTGTTGTTTAGATATCATATATTATTGTATTATATCCAAAAATAGACAACAGTTATCTATAGTACAAGTCTATGCTTTTGTTTCTTTTAATTTGCGTGTATTTGGTTTATTTTTGCAGAGCAAAACCACAGCCATGTATAAATTATTAGTTAGACCCATTTTATTTTGTTTCGACCCAGAGAAAGTACATTATTTTACGTTTTCTTTAATTAGAACCATTTCTAAAATTCCAGGTTTTAAAAGTTTATTTAGAAGTTTGTATGTGATAAACGATAAACGTTTAGAGCGAAACTTATTTGGTTTAAAGTTTTGTAATCCGGTGGGTTTAGCCGCAGGTTTTGATAAGAATGCCGTGTTGTATAATGAATTGGCTAACTTCGGATTTGGTTTTATTGAAATAGGCACGGTAACGCCAAAAGGACAAGAAGGTAACCCTAAACAACGTTTGTTTAGACTAAAAGATGATAAAGGTATTATTAACCGAATGGGTTTTAATAATGCAGGTTTAGATGCTGCAATTACACAATTAAAAAAGAATAAAGGAAAGCTTATTATTGGCGGAAATATAGGTAAGAATACACAAACAAAACCAGAGCATTACACTAAAGACTATTTAGAATGTTTTAACGCATTGCAGCCTTATGTAGATTATTTTGTCTTAAATGTAAGTTGCCCAAATGTAGGAAGCCATGCTAAATTAAATGACAAAGATTATTTGTTAGAACTTATAGGTGCAGTGCAAAATGCAAATGCAACGTTTAGTAAGCAAAAGCCTATTTTACTTAAAATTGCACCAGATTTAAATAACTCGCAACTCGATGAAATTATTGAGCTGGTCGCCGAAACCAAACTAGATGGTGTCATTGCTAGTAATACCTCTACAGATAGAACGGGTTTAAAAGCTACCCAAGCACAACTTAAAGAAATAGGTAATGGAGGTTTAAGCGGACAACCTATTAAGGAAAAGTCAACCAAAGTTATTAAGTATTTAGCAGATAAGAGCAATAAAGCATTTCCGATTATTGGAGTAGGTGGTATTCATTCTGCCGAAGATGCTTTAGAAAAAATTGAAGCTGGTGCAGATTTAGTACAGATATATACTGGTTTTATTTATGAAGGACCAAGTTTAATAAAGAAAATTAATAAGGCTTTGTTGAAGTAGAACTATCAATATTCTAAATTTAAAGAACACCTCTAAAGTCCCCTCAAGGGGACTTTAGAGGTGTAACATTTAAGAAACATTGAAAATTAAATATATTTCAAATATCAAAGAATTTAAAAATTGAAAAAGACATTATTTAATTTATCAAAACTTAACATCTAATTAAATCACCATTTGAATTACGACATTCTCATATCCTTTGCACTAGCAACATCTGCTTTAGCTATTTCGCCAGGTCCAGATAATATCTATGTTTTAGTGCAAAGTATTACCAATGGTAAATCTTATGGTATGGCCACCGTTTGTGGGTTAATTACAGGTTGTATTATTCATACGACGTTATTGGCTTTTGGTGTTTCTGCACTTATTAAAGCGAACGACAATATATTTTTAGGGATTAAGATTTTAGGTGCATTATATTTAATTTATTTGGCATACAAAGTGTTTAAATCTAACGGTCAATTAAATTTAGATGTAGATATCATTCCTCAAAAAACATTAAAAGGCTTATTTATTCAAGGTTTTTTTATGAATGTACTTAACCCAAAAGTCACTATTTTCTTTTTGGCATTTTTTCCAGGTTTTTTGTTTAGTGATGCCATCAGTTCTGTGCTTCAGTTTTATATTTTAGGTGGCATTTTTATGTTGGTGTCCTTCATTATTTTTTCAGCTATTGCATTATTAGCAGGTCAAATAAAAACGTATGCAGTACACCATCAAAATGCTGGCTTGGTTTTAAAATGGCTGCAAATAATTGTTTTTATAGGTATTGCTATTTTCATACTATTATAAAGTTTGAAATCGATTTCGTAAAACGTATATTTGAACCAATGAATAAAGCGGTTAAAATCATAGAATGTCCCAGAGATGCCATGCAAGGCATCAAGGATTTTATTCCTACAGCACAGAAGGTACAGTACATTCAGTCTTTGTTGCGTGTAGGTTTTGATACTATAGATTTTGGGAGCTTTGTCTCACCAAAAGCCATTCCGCAAATGGTAGATACGGCTGAAGTTTTAGCACAATTAGATTTAAGTAAAACCAAAAGTAAACTACTTGCCATTATAGCCAATACAAGAGGAGCAATAGATGCTTCAAAATATTCTGAAATTGATTATTTAGGTTTTCCGTTTTCAATTTCTGAGAATTTTCAAATGCGTAATACGCATAAGACCATTGCGCAATCGGTTATAACGCTTTCTGAAATTTTAGAAATAGCAGATAAAAGTAATAAAGAAGTGGTGGTTTATATATCCATGGGCTTTGGTAATCCTTATGGTGACCCATGGAATGTTGATATTGTTGGTGACTGGACCGAACGTTTATCTAAAATGGGAGTTAACATTTTATCCTTAAGCGATACCATTGGTAGCTCAGACCCTGAAAATATAGAATACTTGTTCTCAAATTTAATTCCATCGTATTCAAATATAGAATTTGGAGCCCATTTACACACGACACCAACCACTTGGTTTGAGAAAATAGATGCAGCCTACGCTGCTGGCTGCCGTCGTTTTGATGGTGCAATTCAAGGTTTTGGTGGTTGCCCAATGGCAAAAGATGTTTTAACAGGTAACATGCCTACAGAAAAAATGTTATCCTACTTCACACAGAAAAAAGCACATGAGTTAAATGCCATGTGTTTTGAGAGTTCTTATAACGAAGCAACTAAAATATTTAGTGCATTTCATTAAAAAACAACAAATGCGATTTCTTAATGATTTGTATTTAATTGTCACTTAATGTGTTGACAATAAATGATTTATTTCTTGTTTTTGTAGTGCTTGTTTTCTATTTCTAGTATATATAATTATTTTTAGTTATCTGTAAATCAGTAATTTAATAGTTTATTTAAAATTAATCTAAATAAATTTTGTAGAATTAACTTTCAGCATTATTTTTGCATAAATTATTTATAACAAGTCTTAATAAGAATAGTAAAACGATTTAAATTATGATTAAAGTGAGTAAAAAATTAGCCTTAACGTTTTTAGTAGCAGGAGCTTTATTTACCTCTTGTACAAGTGATGATGACAATGCAACAACACCAACATTAAATATTCCTAGTGAATATGTTTCCATGGATTTCGATACAAATGTCGTTGCTGAAAACACAGTAATCAATGAATTGTTAGCAGTAACTTCTGCCCTAAACAATGCCGAAGCAAATGCCCAAACAACAACAGTTGCACCTATAGATTATCCAGCAACATTATCTGCGGTTACTTTGCCAAATTATAGAAATTTAGTAAGCACATGGTTGGTAGAATTAGTAAACTCGGCAAATTCTGCTGATGGTTTTCAAAATCCAGGTTTTGGTAATATGCCAGCAATGGATCAAGAAGGTGGTCTTTTAGGCACACGTTTGTTAGACGAATATGGTTTAGAGCTAGAACAAATGATCGAGAAAGGAGCTTTTGGTGCGGCATTATACAACCATGCACTCACAGTAATTAATGGGGATTTAACCGATAGTGGTGCGATTGATAAGTTAGTTGAAATTTATGGTACAGATGTTTCTTTTAATGTGTCAGAAACTAAAGCAGCAGCAACTTATGCTAGGCGTCGTTCTAACCTTACTGAGCAAACAGGTTTTTTCTTTGATATGAAAGAAAATTTAATCACAGCTAAGGCGGCTATTGAGGCAGGGAGTGATTTTGATGCAATAAGAGATGAAGCTTTAGCAGATTATTTGTTAAACTGGGAAATGTCCAACTTTGCAACTGTGATATACTACTGTAATGCAACAAAAGATCTATTAACTGCAGCATTTGCTTTACCAGATGGTACAGAAAAGGAACAAATGTTAGGTACTGCTATGCATGCTTATGCAGAAGGTGTTGCTTTTGCACACGGTTTTAAAGGACTACCAAACAAAATTATTACTGATTCTCAAATTGATAGTATTTTAGTTAACTTCTTAGCGGTAGAAGGTCAAAACCCAGAGAGTCACAGATTCTTAAATGAAGTATCTTTGTTTAGTAATCTAGACGCGGTAATCATTGATTTACAAACTATTTACGGTTTTACAGATGCTGAAAAAGAGAGCTTTTTTGTAAATAACAACCCTTAATTAATACTAAATCTTAAAGTATAACAGCGCTTAACAGCGCTGTTGTGTTACTCTAAAATATAACCTATGAAATCTTTAAAATTAATTTTTGTATTTGTTGTTATGTGCGGCTTAGGTCTAGTGAGTTGTACTGAGGATAGTACAAGTAGCGGTGCAGATGCAGATAACTTTGACAGGCAAGCCATGTTAGCTAATTGGGCAGATGAGATAATTATACCAACTTATCAGGATTTTAGTACCAAAGTATCCGCTTTAAAAACAGCTTCAGATACGTTTGCTACTGCACCAAATACAGCTAACCTTAATGAGCTACGCCAAACGTGGGAAGCTGCGTATATCACCTGGCAAAATGTGTCTATGTTTAACATTGGGCCTGCACAATCAATTTTTTTAAGAAGTTTCTTAAATATTTATCCAACAAATGCAACAAATATTGATGCAAATATTAACTCAGGAAATTATGCCCTACAAGACATTAATAGAAAAGATGAACAAGGCTTTCCTGCTTTAGATTATTTGTTATTTGGCTTAGCAGAAACAGATGCTGAAATTCTTCAATTTTACACTACAAATGCCAATGCTAATAATTATTTGACGTATGTAACAGATGTTGTAAACCGTATTGATGCCTTAACTAATGAAGTAGTTATAGACTGGGAAGTAGATTATAGAGCAACATTTATAAATAATAGCGGAAATACGGCTAATAGTTCTACTAATGTACTGGTAAATGAGTACATGAAGTATTACGAAGTCTTCTTTAGAAACGGTAAAATAGGAACACCAGCGGGTGTGTTTTCGGCTGGTATGCAAACACCAGAGAATGTTGAGGCTTTTTATAAAAAGGACCTGTCTAAAACATTATGTTTAGAGGCGCTTAATGCATTACAGAATTTTTTTAGAGGGAATACTTATAATCAAATGAATACCGTATTAAGTTTAGAGAGTTATTTAGATTTTTTAAATACCATTAAGAATGGCGAAGACTTATCTGAGCTTATAAATAATCAATTTGATACGTCTCGCGTTTTAATTTCTGCACTCAATACTAATTTTTATGAGCAAATCAATACAAATAATATTCAGATGTTAGAAGCGTTTGAAGCGCTTCAAGGTAATGTGGTATTTTTAAAATCAGATATGATGTCTGCATTAAGTATTAATATTGCTTTTGAAAGTAATGATGGAGATTAACTAGTGTTAAATACCATAACTACATATTTAAAACATCCTGTAAAGGCCGCTCCACTTGCGGTCTTTCGGATTATATTTGGGTGTCTAATCTTGTTTTCTACACTGCGGTTTTTATCGCAAAACTGGGTGGAAACTTATTATATTAACCCTACGTTTCATTTTAAATATTTTGGTTTTGAGTTTGTCAGAGATTTTGGTGCATATACCTACACACTTTACGGGATAACGTTTTTAGCGTCTATTGGGGTTATATTAGGTTTTAAATACAGGCTAAGTGCTGTATTGCTTTTTTTAAGTTTTACCTATTGCGAACTAATGGATAAAACCTACTACCTTAACCATTATTACTTTGTTAGTATCATTGCTTTTTTACTCGTGTTTTTACCAGCACACCGTTATTTCTCTGTAGATGCTAAACTCCAACCAAAATTAGGTTTTTCACACATACCGCGATATAATATTTTTGTTATTCAGCTCATGCTTTTTATTGTGTATTTCTATGCGGGCTTAGCAAAACTAAATTCCGACTGGTTGCTAAGAGCTATGCCGTTACAAATATGGCTACCATCGCTATACGATTTGCCTTTACTTGGCGATTTGTTTCAAAAACAATGGATGCACTACGTTATGAGTTGGTCTGGTATGCTTTACGATTTGTGTATTCCCTTTCTGTTATTCTATAAAAGAACGCGTATTTTTGCATTTATTTTAGTGGTGGTTTTTCATGTGTTAACACGTATTTTGTTTCCAATAGGTATTTTTCCTTATGTAATGATACTGTCAACATTAATATTTTTTGATGCTTCATTTCATGAGAAAATTATTGGATTTTTAAGACAATTATTCAGGATAAAATACCATGTAAAACAACAAAAATTGCAATGGGTTCCTAATTTAAGAAACAAGATTATAGCTGGTGTATTTGTGCTATTTTTTAGCTTTCAATTTTTGTTTCCGTTTAGGTATTTGTTATACCCAGGTGAATTGTTTTGGACGGAAGAAGGGTATCGTTTTTCGTGGCGTGTGATGCTCATGGAAAAAGGCGGTTATGTGCAATACAAAATTGTAAATCCTGAAACTAAAAACTGGTTTTATGTAGATCATTCTCAGTTTTTAACCCAATACCAAGAAAAACAATTACGCACACAAGCCGACTTTATTTTACAATTCGCAACGTTTCTAGAAGGCCATTATAGAACCAAAGGTATTAAAAACCCTGAAGTCTATGTAGATAGTTATATTTCGCTAAACGGACGTTTAAGCCAGCGATTTATTGACCCAAATATTGATTTAACCAAAATAAAAGACAGTTGGAAACATAAAGATTGGATTCTGCCTTTTAATGATGAAATTTATGGATTTTAAAAGATTAACTATTTATCTACTATGTGTTTGCGGTTTCATGTCTCACGCACAATACAAACTTTCAGGTACTGTTTTAGATGCTAAATCTGAAGCGACAATTAGTTACATTCAAGTATTCGATACCACTTCAGGAAAAGAAACCACTACAGATGCTAATGGGTATTTTATATTAGAAAATTTAAAAGCAGGTGCACACGCTATTGTGTTTTACAATGACGATTATGCTTGGTATAAAAAAACATTTGTCATCACTGCAGATAAAATTGTTTCTGTAAAAGTTGAAAAATACAACCAACTTTCAGAAGTAGTCATACAAGCTAAACGTCGTGCTATTTTCGATCTAAAACGAGCTAAAGATGCAGAAGGTACAAGCATTTATGCCGGTAAGAAAAACGAAGTCGTATTAGTTAGTCAAATGGTCGGTAATAAGAGTAATAGTAATGCGCGCCAAGTGTTTTCGCAAGTGGTAGGACTTAATATTTACGAGAGTACCAACAGCGGTCTGCAACTCTCAATTGGTGGTCGTGGCTTAGACCCAAACCGAACTGCAAACTTTAATACCAGACAAAATGGTTACGACATTAGTGCAGATGTTTTAGGCTACCCTGAAAGTTATTATACACCACCAGCAGAAGCTTTAGAAGAAATTGAAGTGCTAAGAGGTGCCGCATCGTTGCAATACGGAACGCAATTTGGTGGTTTACTTAATTTCAAACTAAGGTCACCATCCGAAAAACCATTAGAGATTGTAACACGTCAGAGTTGGGATACCAATTCAGGCTTTTCAACATTTAATAGTTTTAGTGGTACTAACGGTAAGTTTAGTCATTATAGTTATGTGTCTTATAAAAATAATTTAGACCAAGCACCTCGGGCAAATATGAGTTTAGAGGCCTTTAATGCATTTACAGATTTAAATTATAAATTATCAGACAAAACAACTATAGGTTTAGAATACACACATTTGAGTTACACGGCGCAGCAGCCTGGCGGATTAACAGATGTGCAGTTTTACCAAGACCCAACCTTTAGTAATAGAACCCGGAATTGGTTTAAAGTCAATTGGGATTTATTAACTGCAAAACTCAACCATAAATTTTCTGAAGATGAAGAATTTAATGCCATTTTATTTGGAATGAATTCTTCACGAAGTGCCATCGGTTTTAGAACCAATCGTGTCTCTCAAGTCGATGATTTAGACGAGCCACGCGATTTACAAGTGGGTAATTTTAGAAATTGGGGAGCAGAATTACGTTATTTAAAAAACTATACAATCGGTTCTAAAAAATCAATTCTATTAGTAGGGAGTAAATATTACCAAGCTTTTAATGAAGAACGACAAGGGCCTGGCACTAATGGCAATGACGCTAATTTTAATTTTATAGATTATAACGTTCAAGATTTGCCTAACGAGTTGCGACAATCCGATTTTGATTTTCCAAATTTAAATGCTGCCTTTTTTGCTGAAAATATTTTTTACGTAACCGATAAATTATCTGTAACACCAGGTGTTCGTTTCGAATATATTAAAACCGAAAGTGAGGGTACCTTTCGCGCTGTAAATAGAGATTTAGCAGGTAACCCATTATTAGATTCAACATTTGATGACAACCGAACGCGGGAACGTAACATTCTACTTTTAGGTATTGGTGTAGGGTATAAACCCAACGAGAATTTTGAAATGTATGGTAATTTTTCACAGAATTACCGTTCGGTCACATTTAGTGATATCCGTGTTATTAATCCTGCATTGCAAGTCGACCCTAATATTAAAGATGAAAGCGGGTTTACAGCAGATTTTGGTGTTAGAGGGAGCTATAAAAAATTAGTATCATATGATGCTAACGTATTTGGTTTACTTTACAGAGATCGTATTGATGAGGTATTACGAACAGCAACAAGAATAGATGCTTTTGGTAATGAAGTAGAAAATGGTCGTATTGTACGTTTTAGAGGTAATATAGGTAACGCATTAACCTATGGTTTTGAGAGTTTAATAGATTGGAATTTAAGAGAGACCTTCTTTAAAAACAAAGATGAATACCGTTTTAACTATTACATTAACTTAGCCGTTATTGAGTCTCAATTTACCAAGTCTGAAGTACCAGGTGTAGAAGGTAACGAATTACCATTTGTGCCAAATATTAACTTAAGAACAGGTCTTAAAATGGGGTATAAAAATTTTTTAGTCGATTTTCAATATTCCTATTTATCATCTCAATTTACTGACGCTTCAAATGCACCTCAAGATTTGGGTGATAATGTAAGTGGTATTATTGGATCTATACCAGCATATTCTGTATTTGATTTATCTTTATCTTATCGTTATAGAAAATGGACTTTAGAAACAGGTATAAATAATTTACATAACGAACAATATTTTACACAACGCGCAACAGGATATCCGGGTCCAGGTATTATTCCGGCTTTACCAAGAAGTTATTATATGACCCTAGAATTAAAAATTTAACCATTCAATTTTTCTATTAAAACAATGCGTTTAATCATTAATAATTCGTAGTATTTATTTAGCGTTTTATAATAAATTATAATGTAGAAAAAAACCTTATCTTTGCACGCAATTATATCTTAATTGCCATGACAGCACACGAAAATAAAATCTTAGGTGAAGGACTTACCTACGATGATGTACTATTAGTACCAGCTTTTTCTGAAGTTCTTCCAAGAGAAGTTAATATTCAAACAAAATTCACTAAAAATATTACTATTAACATACCTGTAGTTTCTGCAGCTATGGATACAGTTACCGAAAGCAAAATGGCAATAGCTATGGCGCAAGAAGGTGGTATAGGTGTTTTGCATAAAAACATGACTATTGCAGACCAAGCCGCAAAAGTAAGACGTGTAAAACGTGCCGAGAGTGGTATGATTATAGATCCTGTAACTTTACCTTTAACAGCTACAGTTGCAGATGCTAACAGAAGCATGGCAGAGCACAGTATTGGTGGTATTCCTATTGTAGACCAAGACGGTACATTAAAAGGTATTGTAACCAATAGAGATTTAAGATTTGAACATAAAAATGAAAGGCCAATAGTAGAAGTCATGACCAGTGAAAACTTGGTTACTGCAGCAGTTGGTACATCATTAAAAGATGCTGAAAAAATACTTCAAAAGCATAAAATTGAAAAACTACTTATTGTAGATGCTAATTATAAATTAGAAGGTTTAATAACCTTTAGAGATATAACTAAAGTAACGCAAAAACCTATTGCCAATAAAGATACTTATGGTAGATTAAGAGTTGCTGCTGCAATTGGTGTTACTGGTGATGCTGTAGATAGAGCAGAAGCACTTGTAAACGCAGGTGTAGATGCTGTAGTAATAGATACAGCACATGGCCATACCGTAGGTGTAGTGACGATTTTAAAAGCTATAAAAAAACAATTTCCAGATTTAGATGTTATTGTAGGTAATATTGCGACTGGTGAAGCGGCTAAATATTTGGTTGAAGCTGGTGCAGATGCTGTAAAAGTGGGTATAGGGCCAGGCTCTATTTGTACAACTAGGGTTGTTGCAGGTGTTGGTTTTCCACAGTTTTCAGCTGTTTTAGAAGTCGCAGCAGCTATAAAAGGCTCTGGTGTACCTGTAATTGCAGATGGTGGTATACGTTATACAGGCGATATTCCTAAAGCTATTGCTGCAGGTGCAGATACAGTGATGTTAGGTTCGCTATTAGCTGGTACCAAAGAAAGTCCGGGAGAAACTATTATCTATGAAGGCCGTAAGTTTAAATCTTACAGAGGAATGGGGTCTGTAGAAGCCATGAAACAAGGCAGTAAGGACCGTTATTTTCAAGATGTAGAAGATGATATCAAGAAATTAGTGCCAGAAGGTATTGTGGGCCGTGTACCCTATAAAGGTGATTTGTTTGAAAGTATTCACCAGTTTATTGGCGGTCTTAGAGCAGGAATGGGGTATTGTGGTGCAAAAGATATTGCCACCTTAAAAGAAAATGGCCGTTTTGTTAAGATTACTGCAAGTGGTATTAATGAAAGCCATCCGCACGATGTTACAATTACTAAAGAAGCACCAAATTATTCAAGATAAATAAAGGTTAAAAACCGTTTAATAGATAACAGCAGAGCTCTTAATTTTGAGCTTTGCTTTTTTTTTAGAAATTAATTAACGGATCTAACGTCACACGCACAAACCAATTTTAATGGTAATTAAAAACGTTTTTATAAGCTCATAGTTCTTTTTTAAAGATTCTAATTACCTTTGTATAAAACCAATAACAATGCAACTTAATCTTAATAATCCAATCTGTTTCTTCGACTTAGAAACTACAGGAATCAATATTTCTAAAGACCGAATCGTTGAAATTTCTATACTTAAAGTGTTTCCAAATGGTAAGGAAGAAACTAAAACTTGGGTGGTGAATCCTGAAATGCCAATTCCACCAGAGGTTACAGCAATACATGGTATATCAGATGTTGATGTAGCAAATAAACCAACGTTTAAAGCACTGTCTAAAGAGATTTATAATATGATTAAGGATTCAGACTTAGGTGGTTTTAATTCTAACCGTTTCGATATTCCTTTGTTAGCAGAAGAATTGTTAAGAGCAGATATAGATTTTGACATGAAAGGCAGGCAATCTGTAGATGTACAAACAATTTTTCATAAAATGGAACAACGTACGTTAAGCGCAGCTTACAAATTTTATTGCGATAAAAATCTTGATGGTGCGCACAGTGCCGAAGCAGATACCAAAGCTACTTATGAGGTCTTAAAGGCGCAATTGTCTAAGTATGATGATTTAGAAAACGACACTAAGTTTTTAGCAGAATTTAGTACACACAAAAAATTTGCAGATTTTGCAGGTTTTGTAATCTTTAATAAAGAAGGTGAAGAGTGCTTTTCTTTTGGGAAGCATAAAGGTAAAACAGTAGTTGACGTTATGGACAAAGAACCAGGCTATTTTGGCTGGTTGCTAAATGCGGATTTTCCACTTTATACTAAAAAAGTGTTAACTGCCATTAAGTTACGTCAGTTTAATAATAAATTAGACTAACAAACCACTGCGGAAGCAGGAATCTTATTTTTATGTAAAATGAAGTTTCTTTTACTGTTAATTCCATTTCTAGTATGTTCTCAAGAACAAACCGCCAAGGGTTTGGTTTTAGATGTAGATACCAAACAACCAATTCCCTATGTAAATATTTCCATCTTACAATCGCAATTAGGCACTTCAAGTGATTATGATGGGAGTTACGTGTTGACAATTGAAGCGGTTGATCTAAAAAAGGAAATTAAATTATCTTCCTTAGGTTATAAGGATACCACATTTTTGGTGTCTAATTTTTTAAAACTTGAAACGGTTAATTTAAAGCCTATTGCAGAAATGCTCGACGAGGTTTTGATTTCTGATAAGTTTGAAAACCAATTTTTAAAAATACAGCCATTTCTAAAAGATGAATTATATGGTGGTTTTGGAATGGGAAAGAAACCTTGGCAAATAGGACTTTATTTTCCTTTTGACACTATATACGCAAAAACCGAATACGTTCAAAAAATAGAAGTATTATTAAGTAAAGGCTTAGGTTTTAAAAGAAAAGCTTCAAAATTTAGAGTGCGATTATTTTCAGTTTCAAAAGACAGTTTACCAGAATCTGACTTGATAAACGAAAATATAATAGTTACTGCTTCAAAAAAGCAAAAGGAAGTTACAATTAATTTAGCTAAGTATAATATTGTTTTTCCTAAAAATGGTTTGTTTGTAACTTTAGAAGGATTGGCCATACCTTTTAATGAAATTAAAAGGAGCTATACAATGATTGATGAAAAAGGAAAAAAGTCTAAAGTAAAAAAGGAAATAGCCTATGTGCCAAGTTTTAAAGCATTTTTAAGTGAGCCAAAAAAGTTTTTGGTAGTTCATTATTATAATGGTATTTGGTGGAAATATCCCATTCCGCATCAAGAAAAAAAGAAACAATTTGTTCCAGCAATATCCTTAACTTTGTCAAATTAAACTAGCCAATGGCCAATCACTAAAAAATGAAACTCATCTGCATAGGTCGCAATTACACAGACCACATTAAAGAACTAGAAAATGAGAAACCAACAGATCCTGTTGTGTTTTTAAAGCCAGATACTTCAATATTATTGAAGAAACAGCCGTTTTTTATTCCTGATTTTTCAGATGATATACACCATGAAGTTGAGGTATTAGTTAAGATAAATAAAGTTGGTAAGCATATAGATAAGAAGTTTGCACACAAATATTACGACGAAATAGGGTTAGGTATAGATTTTACAGCAAGAGATCTTCAATCACAATTAAAAGCAAAAGGCTTGCCTTGGGAAAAAGCAAAAGCCTTTGATGGTGCAGCAGTAATAGGTAAGTGGTTACCAAAAACACAATTTCAAAATATAGACACCATAAATTTTAGTTTAAAAAAGAATAATACTGTCGTACAATCAGCAAATACGGCCTTAATGCTTTGGAAAATAGATGATCTCATCGAATATGTGTCAAAATATTTCACTTTAAAAATTGGAGATATTATATTTACCGGAACTCCAGCTGGAGTTGGTAAGGTTTTTACAAACGATGAATTAAAAGGATATATTGAAAACGAAGAATTGTTTTCTATAAAAATTAAATAAATGTCAGAACACTATAAATTACGTCGCGTTCGCGAAATGGCAGAAGGAGATGAAGATTTTGTTGCAGCTATAGCAGCTGCCTTTATAGAAGAAGTTCCAGAAGATGCAGAACGATTAAAAATAGCTGTTCCTGCTGGTGATTTTTACGAGACTTACCAAGCTGCTCATAAAATGAAACCGACTATAGACTTATTTGAGCTAGGTGTTTTAGACACACTCATAGAAGTACAAGATTGGGGTAAAAATGAGCAAGACGGTAAAGATGTAACTGCACAGCTACAAATTGTAATCACAGCAATAGAAAAGGCGGTAACTGAAATTAAAGCTGATTTCGGACTGTAAATGCAAGCAGAAATAATAACCATTGGTGATGAGATTCTCATTGGCCAAATCGTAGATACAAATTCAGCTTTTTTAGGTAAAGAGCTTAATAAAGTTGGTATATCTATATACCAAATTACTTCAATTCAAGACGAAAAATCTCATATTCTTAAAGCTTTAAAAGAAGCAGAAGAAAATGCAGATATTATTATCATAACAGGTGGGCTAGGGCCAACCAAAGACGATATAACAAAACACACGCTTTGCGAATATTTTAATGATACTTTAGTCGAGGATAAAGCGGTATTAAAGCATGTCGAGTTTTTATTTTCTAATTATATTAAGACACCAATTTCAGAAATTAATAAACAGCAAGCTTTAGTGCCATTTAGAGCTAAAGTCTTAAAAAATGAGTTTGGTACAGCGCCAGGCATGTGGATAGAAAAAAACGGTAAAGTTTTTGTTTCGTTACCAGGTGTGCCTTACGAGATGAAGGCTTTAGTTTCAAATGCAGTTATACCAAAATTATTAGAGCAGTTTAAGTTTCCGTATATAATGCACCAAACACTTTTAACTTACGGTTTAGGTGAAAGTGCTATAGCAAGTAGAATTGAAGCCTTCGAAGACGCTTTGCCGAGCTTTATTAAGTTAGCTTATTTACCAAGTTTAGGTAGAGTACGCTTAAGATTATCAGCTAAAGGTATAGATAAAGTAAGGGTTGAGGCGGCAATGCAAATACAAGTTAATTTACTGTTGCCACAAGTTAAAGATATCTTTGTAGGCTTTGAAGAAGATAATACAATTGAAGCTTTAATAGGCGCCAGATTAACAGAAATGGGAAAAACTTTAGCCATTGCAGAAAGTTGTACAGGTGGTAGAATAGCCCAAAGCTTTACTGCAAATGCTGGTGCATCAAAATATTTTAAAGGTAGTATTGTAAGTTATGCAACAGCATCTAAAGTTGATGTTTTAGGTGTTTCAGAAGATGTTATTAATAAAGATTCTGTAGTTAGTAAAACTGTTGCTGAGGCCATGGCAAAAAATGTGTTAACTTTATTTAATACAGATTATGCCATAAGTACTACGGGTAATGCTGGTCCGGCCAAAGGAGATTCAGATGCAGAAGTTGGTACAGTTTGGATAGCTATAGCAACAAAAACACAAGTGTATTCAGAGATTTTTAACTTTAGCAACCAGCGCGAAAAAGTAATTATGAAGGCCACAAACAAAGCGTTTGAAATGCTTCTAAAAGAAATTTCAAAAAAGTAAGACTTTAAGTTTGTTGAAACGTAAAGTTTTATTAAATTTGCACCCTTGTTTAAAATAACCTTAGTTGGTTTTTTAATAAACATATAGAATTAATAGACCTAAAGAGAGAATACAATGTCAAGAGTTTGTGAACTTACTGGGAAGAAGGCAATGGTTGGAAACAATGTTTCTAAAGCCATGAACAAAACTAAGCGTAGATTTGATGCTAACTTAATCAAAAAACGTTTTTACCTTCCTGAAGAAGATAAGTGGGTAACATTAAAAGTTTCTACATCTGCATTAAAAACAATTAATAAAATTGGAATGACTGCAATGTTAAAAGAAGCTAGAGCAAAAGGATTTTATAAATAATAGCGTTTACGCTTAAGTCAATTTACAATGGCAAAAAAAGGAAATAGAATACAAGTTATTTTAGAATGTACAGAGCATAAGGCTACTGGTCAACCAGGTACTTCTAGATACATTACAACAAAAAACAAGAAGAATACGCCAGACCGTATGGAGATTAAGAAATTTAATCCTGTCCTTAAGCGTATGACAGTTCATAAAGAAATTAAGTAATTAGATACTTTTGCGTTTGCAAAATTATCAATAAAGCATTTAAACATGGCAAAGAAATCAGTAGCATCTTTACAGACAGGATCAAAACGTTTAACTAAAGCTATCAAGATGGTGAAATCACCAAAATCTGGAGCTTACATGTTCGTGGAGTCAGTTATGGCACCAGAATTTGTCAATGACTTTTTAAACAAAAAATAATCTTTAGTTACATATCGATTTATAAAACTGCTTTCATTTGAAAGCAGTTTTTTTATGGCTATATTTGAATGGTTATGACAACTTAGCAGTAAACTATTAAGGGCAAGGTTGTTGTAAATAGTAAAGCAAATAGAATTTAAAATGAGTTTTTTTAAAAAAATATTTTCTTCTGAAAAGAAAGAAACCCTTGATAAAGGTTTAGAAAAATCTAAATCTTCTTTTTTCAATAAGCTAAACAAAGCAGTTGCTGGTAAATCTAAAGTAGATGATGATGTTTTAGATAATTTAGAAGAAATATTAGTCACAAGTGATGTTGGTGTTAATACGACATTAAAAGTTATTACACGTATTGAAGAACGTGTGTCAAAAGATAAGTATTTAGGCACTTCTGAATTAAATAAAATTTTAAGAGAAGAAATAGCAGCTTTACTATCTGAAACTAAATCTGGCGAAGAAACAGAATATGTTATTCCAGAATTACCAAAACAGGCTGACGGCTCTAAGACGCCTTACGTACTTATGGTTGTTGGTGTTAATGGTGTCGGTAAAACCACAACCATTGGTAAATTGGCTTATCAGTTTAAAAAGCAGGGCTTAAAAGTTGTACTGGGTGCTGCAGATACATTTAGAGCAGCTGCTATAGATCAATTACAAGTTTGGGCAGATCGTGTAGATGTACCAATGATTAGACAAGAAATGGGAAGTGACCCAGCGTCCGTAGCTTTTGATGCACTACAATCTGGTGTTAACCAAAATGCAGATGTAATTATAATTGATACTGCAGGTCGTTTACATAATAAGGTTAACTTAATGAATGAGTTAACCAAAGTAAAACGTGTCATGCAAAAGGTGGTTGACAACTCACCACACGATGTTTTACTGGTTTTAGATGGCTCAACTGGTCAGAATGCTTTCGAGCAAGCCAAACAGTTTACTGCTGCAACGGAAGTAACATCACTTGCAGTAACCAAATTAGATGGTACCGCAAAAGGTGGCGTTGTTATAGGTATTAGCGATCAGTTTCAAATTCCGGTTAAATATATTGGTGTAGGTGAAGGTATCGAAGATTTACAAGTCTTTAATAAATATGAATTTGTAGACTCTTTCTTTAAATAGTATGTTTTAGAAACCAAAATAGCTTAAAACAGTAAACCGATTATAATAGTGATGCTATTATAATCGGTTTTTTGTTTCTAAAGTCTTATTTGAAATTATATTTAACTTCCTGTTATGACTAATAAATCTATAGGCTTTTCGATGCTTGAATATGTGAAAACTAATTCGTGTTGTTTTTTAATTTTTATACAAAACAAAAGACATGCGTTTCTACTCAAATCTACTTACTTTTCTTTTTTCGTTTAAAATTTTTGTTATAAAACGCACTTATTTGGTTGTAAAAGTGTTAAATAACTACTAAAAACTTCTTAGTCATTAAAATTTTTTTGTTAAATTTATTGTAAATTTTTAAGTAAAATGAAAAATACCACACACACACACAGATTCTCTCTCTCTCTCTCTCTCTCTAGCAATTGTTTTATTTTTATTTAGTTCAGGTTGTTCTGAAAGAAATGAAATTGAGATTTTAGACGAAAAGTCAAATAATGAGAGATTTCAAATTTCTGAATCAGAAAATTTATCACAATTTCTTACAGAGTCTAGGCTTTTAGAGCAATCCTTATTTCTTAATAATTTACATCCTAATAAAATTTATAGTATTTCTGATGATTTTTTAGACAACGATTACAATATATTACCTTTAAAGGAAAAATTAGGTTTACCATCAGAATACTCTGAAAATAGCTTTCTTTTTTATTATCCTTTAAAGCACCTAGGGGTCTCTCAGTCAATATCCTTTATCATAAGATTTATAGAAAAGAATAATCATAAAAAATTATTTGAAATTTTAAGCCCTATAACTGGTGAAATTCTTTATTACAATCTAACTAATATGACTTTTAAAGATTATATAAATTTCAAGTCTAATTTTGGTGATAAAAACTCTACTGTCATAGCTTCTAAAAATACATGTTTTCAGAATTGGAGTACTTGTATTGGCCATATGAGTGGTGGTCAAAATCCTGGTGATGATGTAATTTGTGAATGGATTCCGTGCGTTTCTTTTGCTTATGTAGCATGTTTTATAATGGCACAAGAAGGTTTTATCGAAGAAGGTTATGACTGCTTTATAGGATGTCAAGCTTGCGATGTTTATATAGACGCTCCTTAAATAATAACACTAATAAATAAATAAATAAAATGAAAAATTTAAACCTCTTTTTGGGTTTGTTTATATATATATAATGGCTGGTGTGCTATTTATGATAAAACGTTATAATCAGGCAGGTAATGAAACCGAATTTCAGTGGATGAATTATTTAATCTGGCTATGCATAGTTATTGGTTTGTTTTTTATATTTAAATGGATATATTTAATGTTAAAATATAGAAAAGTAAAATAGTAGTTTTATCTAATCGTTAAAAAAAATATTATTAAAAAAGCCATATAAACTAAATATGATAGGATTTTTGTTGTAAGTTGATGTAGTCTTATCTAATTAAATTAAACCTTGTACTTTTTTGTATTTTTATAAAAAATACTAACCATGCGTAATTATATAATTCTATTGAGTTTACTTTTTGTTTTTTCGTGTAAAAACTCAAATATTACTACTGAAACTAAGAAACCAAATGCTGTTGAAGAGACCTCAGCAGATTCAGATTTAAGTGCCATTTCTTCAAAAGATTTTAGAGAATTTAAGGTTTTAGATTCAAAAAACTTATCCAAATCTGAAATTTGGGAAGGTGTGGATGCGGCTTTAGACGGGTTTTCTGAAGCTGATTATCTTAGAATTAAGCCATTTATTTTAGAACAAGATATTACCACGCTTCAAAAAAACAGAAGAGTAAATAAATTTACTTACGTAGAATTAACGCAGTTCTATTTATACCGTATTAAAAACTACGATCGCGAAAATACATTAGCATTAAATTCGGTTATCTCCATAAACCCTAATATCATAGCAGAGGCAAAACAACGTGACAGGGATGCCTTAAATAAAAAACGTAAGCACGCTATTTTTGGAATGCCTATTCTTTTAAAAGATAACATTAATGCAGCAAATATGGCGACTACAGCTGGTGCAGTAGCCTTACAAGATAATTTTACAAAAGACGCGTTTATTACTAAACAACTTAGAGATAAAGGGGCTTTAATTCTTGGTAAAGCTAACTTGAGTGAGTGGGCTTATTTTTTCTGTGGAGATTGTCCAAGTGGCTATAGTGCTATTGGCGGACAAACACTAAACCCTTACGGAAGGCGTATTTTTGATACTGGTGGTTCTAGTTCTGGTAGCGGTGTGTCTGTAGCCGCTAATTTTTGTGCGGCCGCAATAGGAAGTGAAACAGCGGGTTCAATTTTATCGCCTGCGAGTCAAAATTCTACTGTAGGTTTAAAACCAACAATTGGTTTAGTAAGTCGTAGTGGTATAGTGCCAATTTCTTCAACGTTAGATACTGCTGGGCCTATTACAAAATCGGTGATGGATAATGCGATTGTTTTAGATGCTATTTATGGTGAAGATAAAACCGATTCAAAATCAATTACTGCTACCCAACCTTGGGGTTTTTATCATAGAAATTTAGAGGAAGCTAGTTTACAAGGAAAGCGTTTTGGAGCACCTAAACGCTTATTAGAAGATACTTTATATGCTAAAGCAATACAGGTTTTAAAAAAACAAGGAGCTGTAATCGTTGAGATTGAGGCTGCCAACGTAAGACTGCCTTACTTCTTAAGATTACTTAATCTAGATATGAAAAAGGATTTGCCAGCCTATATGGAAAATTATGCGAATACGTCTATGGATTTACGTACCGTTTCTGACGTGATGCGTTTTAATAAAAAAGATTCTTTGAAGACAATGCCTTATGGGCAAAACTTATTTAAAGGTATAGCAGAAGATATGGGAGATGAACGTTTCTTAGAGCGTATAAAAGATACATTAAAAACAAACGGAAAGCAGTTTTTTGAGACACCAATGACAACTTATAATTTAGATGGTTTCTTATCTATTAATAATAGACATGCGGCATTTGCTGCTGTTGCTGAGTATCCTGCGCTTACTGTACCAATGGGCTATAACGGTGAAGGTGCTCCAAAAGGGTTAACCTTTATAGCAAAACCACTTAATGAAAAGCAACTTTTAGAATGGGCTTACGTTTTTGAACAAGCATCTAAAGCCAGAGTACTACCTAAAGATTATAATTAATTGATAAAGGCGTTAAGGTAAGACCATAATTCATTGTCAAAATTAGAGAGCGCAAAGTTTTGATCGTTGGCAGCATTACCCATTCTTACAATAACTAGATCTTTGCTAGGCACCACGTATATTTTTTGATCATCTCGGCCTAATGCTGCATACATATCTGATGGTGCATTAGGTATTAATGAGCCAGTAAATTCGACTTGAGATTGCGGTAATCTAAAAGACGATTTACCATTAAGCCACCACATATAGCCATACGCCTTATTGAGGTCTTGAGAGGTGTTTATGGCATTTTCTAAATAATTTTCGGGTACAATTTGAGTGTTTTCCCATTGTCCATTCGCATAGGTTAATAAGCCAAAACGTGCCATGCTTCGTGTGGTACTCCAATAGACATTAAAACTTCCATTTTGAAGCCAAGCACCTGTCATACCTATAGGCTCTTTTAATTTTGAATTAAAATAGGTTGTCCAACTTTGGTTGCTTGCTGCAGCCACTACATCTTGTAATTTTACATAAACATTATGGTAAGCCCAACGTTCACCTGCATCAGCCAAATATTGCAGGTTTGTCGCTGTAATATCATCACCTAAGCCATCATTTAAACCAGATGTCATGCTCAATAAGTCTTTATTTGTAATTAAGTTTTCTTTGTCTAATGTTGCGCTCGTCCAGCTAGTACTAATATAGTCTGATACTTTATCATTAATAGACAATAGACCTTCGTTTTGAGCAATACCAGTAACTGCTGTAGTTAATGTCTTTCCGGCGCTTGCCCAATACCACGGTGATGTTGCAGTATGTTCATCAAAATAGTGTTCAATAACAATTTTTCCTTCATGTAAAATCATGAAGCTTTTACTGTTCTTTTCTTCTAAATAATCGAGTAATGGTTGCAGTTGGTTGGTATTCCAATTTAATTCTGAACTGGTTTTAGTTTCCCATATTTCAGAATTTAATGGTGGAAAATATATAGTATTAGTAGTGGGTTGTTGTATGGTTGTACTGTTGTCATCTGAAGCACAAGAGATTATAAAAGTGAAGCTAAAGCATAAACAGATAAAGTGTCTCATTGGGTTTGGTTTTGTATTTAGACAATTAAAGATACAAAAGGTTTAAACATTAATAAATAGACAATAGTAAATCATTGCGTATCTTTGCAAACTGATTTATATAACCATGCGTACAAAAACTCTTAAGAAGAATAAAATCAATGTTATTACTTTAGGCTGTAGTAAAAACGTTTACGATAGCGAAGTTTTAATGGGACAATTAAAAGCTAGTGGCAAAGATGTTGTGCACGAAGAAGAAGGCAATGTTGTTGTAATTAACACCTGTGGTTTTATTAATAATGCAAAAGAAGAGAGTGTGAATACGATCTTAGAGTACATGCATAAAAAAGAGGATGGCGATGTAGATAAGGTCTTTGTTACTGGGTGTTTAAGCGAGCGTTATAAGCCAGACTTACAGAAGGAAATACCAAATGTAGATCAGTATTTTGGGACCACAGAATTGCCAGCACTATTAAAAGCCTTAGGGGCAGATTATAAACACGAGCTAATTGGTGAGCGTTTAACCACTACACCAAAAAATTATGCCTATTTAAAAATTGCTGAAGGTTGCGATAGACCATGTAGTTTTTGTGCTATTCCGTTAATGCGAGGGAAACATAAAAGTACGCCAATAGAGCATTTAGTTACTGAAGCAGAAAAACTTGCGGCCAATGGTGTTAAAGAGTTAATTCTTATTGCTCAAGATTTAACGTACTACGGATTAGATATTTACAAAAAGAGAAACCTTGCTGAATTACTCGAAAACTTAGTAAAAGTAGAAGGTATAGAATGGATTCGTTTACATTATGCATTTCCTACAGGTTTCCCAATGGATGTGTTAGATATTATGAATCGTGAGCCAAAGATTTGTAACTATTTAGATATTCCTTTACAGCATATTTCAGATTCAATTTTAAAAAGTATGCGTCGTGGCACTACTAAAGAAAAGACCACAAAATTATTAAAAGCATTTAGAGCAGAGGTACCAGAAATGACGATTAGAACCACACTTATTGTGGGTTATCCTGGTGAAACGCAAGAAGATTACGAAACACTAAGAGAATGGGTTAGAGAAATGCGTTTTGAGCGTTTAGGCTGTTTTACCTATTCTCACGAAGAAAACACACATGCCTTTAACTTAGAAGACGATGTGCCTGCAGACGTAAAAATGGAGCGTGCTAATGAAATTATGGAAATTCAGTCTCAAATTTCTTGGGAATTAAACCAAGCCAAAATAGGCCAAACGTTTAAGGTTGTTATCGATAGAAAAGAAGGTAATTACTTTGTAGGTCGTACAGAATACGATTCTCCAGATGTAGATAATGAAGTAAGAATAGACGCAACCAATACGTATTTAAAAACAGGTGAATTTGCGACTATTAAAGTTATAGAAGCTGAAGATTTTGACCTTTATGGTGAGGTTGTCAATGAGTTGTATAGTGCTCTTTAGTCTTTATTTTATTATTAATAAAAGGTGTGAAACAGTGTTTGGTTAATAAACACAGTCCTACACGTTTTGTTTTTCAAAAAAAAGAACTTAAATACTAGCAACCAGCTCTTGGTCCAAAAGTAAACACAAGTTCTTGCTCAATTTTCTCGCCCTTAGTATTTTCTGCAGGTATCCATTCTCCTGGTATATTTTTAATAAGTTGAATTAGTTTTTTGTCTATAGATGTGTAACCGGTAGTCATTGCATCATGCTTTACGTTAAAAACTTTACCGTTTTTTGAAATAATAAAACTAATCTTTATAGCTCCTAGTTTGTTATTTGTAATAACATCCATTTGAGGTGCACTGTTAGTTTTTAGATATGTAATAAGTGCTTCTTTACCATTTATGTAAGTCGCTTGTTTGTCTGGGACAATTGTAATATGAGGTCCGAAAAAGCGTGATTCTAATTGACCTGTGTCTTTGTTCTTTTCTTTAAATTCAGTTCTTATAGTAAAATGTTCAAAGTACGTTCTAGATTTTATAAGTTTTAATTGTGCATCGGTTAGTTGATCACTTGTGCCATATGCACGTATGTTAGATTGTTGATTATTTTTAATTACAATAATATCTACAGTGTTAACTATTGCTATTTGTTCTTTTTCACCGGCATTAAGAAAATCGTAAAGTGTAGAAGCCTTCTCAATATCAGTTTTTTTTATGGCTGTAAATCGGGTATCTATACCATAATATAAATCTTGTGTTGTCTTTTTATTTACCTTAGTTATAATTGGGGCTTCTGCGTTTATAATTTCTGTTTTTGATGCAATAGTGTCAGTAAGTTTATTTTTACTAGTATTTTTATAACCAATAATTACCACAGCTGTAACGGCAAGTAGTAGGCTTAAAATAATAATGTTCTTTTTCATAATACGTATACTTTAAAGATTAATACTAATCAAATGTATATTTAAGAGTAGATTATGTAACTACAATAAATGTAAAAAAAGTGCAAAATTTATGTCAATCTTGGTGTGTTTTGTTTTTTTAAGTGACATTAACTGTAATGTTTGTGTCTAACTAGTAAACAGTATTATGAGAAACCCAATTGAGCATAACCGTCTTCAAATGGTATTATTATCTTTTTATTGTGTCATTAGTTTTATAATCTGGACATATGTTTTTTAAACATGCTGGTCTACCAAAATAGCATTACCATCTGGGTCTAATACCACAAAGCTACTAGGTCCTTTAGAAAACTCATCTGCTTCATGCTCTAACGTTATATGTTTAGATTTTAAATGTTTTTGTATATCTCTAACATCATCAAAATCTATAACCGACTCTGCATCTTGATTCCAACCTGGATTAAAGGTTAGTATATTATTTTCAAACATGCCTTCAAATAAACCAACAAGCGTTGATTCATTTTTCATTATTAAATAATTTTGCTCAATATTTCCTGCAAAAACTGAAAAACCTAAAGTTTCATAAAAGGTTTTTGACGCCCTAATATTTTTTACAGCCAGACTAATTGAAAATGCACCTAATTTCATTATTGCGTTTTTAGTTTTTTAAAGATAGTAAAAACCGTAATTAGTTTGTTATTGTTTCGCTTTTGTAAGGTTTAATTTTTTAGAGCAGTGTTAGAGTGTTTTACATATTACTATGATCATTATTTTTTTGGTTTAAGACATGAAATTACGCTAAAAAATCACTCTATATTATCATTAATTAGAACCAACTGATATATCTTAATAAGCTATTGTAGAGTTACACAAAAAAGTATAGTAATATATAACACTTTGTAATTTAGTTACTAAAAGGTGTAAAATCGCTTTAAACTAAAAAAGCACTTACAGAAATGTAAGTGCTTTTTTAATAGTTTTAACTTGTAGATTTAGGCTTTTGTAGCAGCTAAAGTTACTTTTAATTCTATATCATCATTAATAAATTTATCACCTAAATTATCAAAAAACGATTTAGAACCATATTTTACATTCCATTTAGAACGGTCTATTGTAAATGTTTCGCTAGTTAATAGCATTGCTCCATCTTTCATCACTGTAGTTACAGGAAAACTAATATTGTTTGTAGCATCTTTCATTGTTAAGTTACCAGAAAGCATTGTTTTACCATCTACAGTAGCAATCCCTGTAATTTCAAACTTAGAAAACGGAAAGTTCTCAACATCAAAAAAGTCAGCACCTTTTAAGTGTCCAGCTAATTTACCATTACCTTCATCTTCCATTGGTATGTCTTTAACGGTAATCGTGTTCATGTCAAAGGTAAATTTTCCACTAGCTACAGCGTTATCTTTAACCTGTACATTTCCATTAGAGATAGAGATTACTCCGTTATGAGAACCTGTTGGTTTGTAACCCGTCCATTCTATCATAGATTGGTCTGTGTTAACCTTAAAGTTTATGGCTGCTGCCTCAGCAACTGCTGCTGCTTCAGCGTCTTTTGTTTCAGCTTCTTTTGCTTTATCAGCACAGCTCGTTGTAGAAATTAGTGCCACAACCGCGAAAATTTTTAAAAATGATGTTTTCATGTTAGTGTTATTTAGTTTTTGTTTTAAGTTGGTAAAGTTACGTATAAGTCTAGTTTTACAATTATAAAAAAATGTTAATGACATTTTGACATTTTTAGGATAATGGCAGTACTTTTGCCATCAATTAAGAAATCTAAATTAAAATTGCTCAAAAAAAAATTAAGACCATTTGTTTAGCAATAAAACTAAAATAAATCATACCTACAGTTGTGATTTATTTCGTTTTAAAACATTAGCAAAAAGAATAATTTCTAGAGCTATTTATTTTAGAGATAGTATAGAATCTAAGATTAAAAACAAGCAACTCAAAATGAGTAAGAAAGATAAAAATAACGATGTGGAAGAGCCACAAATAGAAGCCACTGAAACAGCAACTGCTGAAGAAGTAGATACAAGAACACCAGAAGAACAATTACAAGATCAGTTGGTTGCAGAGAAAGACAAATTTATGCGATTATTTGCAGAATTTGAAAACTATAAGAAGCGCACCAGTAAAGAACGTATGGAGCTTTTTAAAACGGCAAGCCAAGATGTAATGGTATCTATGTTGCCTGTTTTAGACGATTTTGAGCGCGCTTTATCACATATTGAAGATGATAAAGAGGCTGAAGAGTTACGTAAAGGTGTATTGCTTATTTATAATAAATTAGTAAATACTTTAGAGCAAAAAGGTTTGACTAAAATAGAAGTAAGGCCTGGTGATACTTTTAATGCAGATCACCATGAAGCTGTAACACAAATACCTGCTCCTACAGACGATTTAAAAGGTAAAATTATTGATATTCTAGAACCTGGCTATAAATTAGGTGAAAAAGTAATTCGTTTTCCTAAAGTGGTAATAGGACAATAATAAAATACAATGAAAGAAGATTATTACGAGATATTAGGAATTACAAAAGGAGCAACTGAGGCCGAGATAAAAAAAGCATATCGTAAGATGGCTTTAAAATATCACCCAGATAAAAACCCTGATGATTCTACCGCAGAAGAGAAGTTTAAAAAAGCAGCAGAAGCTTACGAAATTTTAAGTAACGCTGACAAAAAAGCACGTTACGACCAATTTGGTCACCAAGCATTTGATAGCGGTGGTGGCTTTGGTGGCGGAGGTGGTATGAATATGGATGACATATTTAGCCAGTTTGGTGATATATTTGGTGGTGGCTTTGGTGGCGGAGGCGGCTTTAGCGGCTTTAGTGGCGGAGGCAGACAGCGTGTTGTAAAAGGTAGTAATCTACGTATTCGTGTGACTTTAACACTAGAAGATATTGCTAACGGTGTTGAGAAAAAAATTAAAGTAAAACGCAAAAAGCAAGCTACCGGTACAACCTACAAAACCTGTAGTACTTGTAATGGTGCTGGGCAGGTTACTAGAGTTACCAATACCATATTAGGCCGTATGCAAACAGCCGCTGCTTGTCCTACTTGTGGTGGTGCAGGCCAAACTATAGATAAAAAACCGGCAGATGCAGATGCGCAAGGTTTACGTGTAGAAGAAGATTCTGTTACCGTAAAAATACCTGCAGGCGTAGAAGATGGTATGCAGCTAAAAGTTACAGGAAAAGGTAACGATGCCCCAGGTAATGGTATAGCTGGAGATTTATTAGTTGCCATACAAGAAGAAGAACACCCAACCTTAAAAAGAGAAGGTGATAATCTGCATTATGATATGTATGTAAGTCTTCCAGATGCCGTTTTAGGTAACTCTAAAGATATAGATACCGTCGGTGGCAAAGTAAGAATTAAGATAGAGGCAGGTGTGCAATCTGGTAAGATATTAAGGCTTAGAGGTAAGGGAATTCCTAGTATAAATGGGTACGGTAAAGGCGATTTATTAGTGCACGTAAATGTTTGGACACCAAAGACTTTAAGTAAAAAACAGAGAGAGTTTTTTGAAATTATGAAAGATGATGAGCATTTTCAACCAAAGCCCGAAAGTTCTGATAAATCTTTTTTTGAAAAAGTAAAAGATATGTTTTCATAAAAAGGGCCTAATTCATAAAAAATACTATCTTTGATATATCGCTAATGCTAATTAGCGGTAATTTTTCTTTTTCATAGCAATTTTTTCCCATCCTTATCTAACCATAAGGGTGGGTTTTGTATTTTACACCAAATTGTAAATTTTATAGAAAAATGAATAACTATTAATGTTATATGTTCTTCTATTCTGTAACATTTAATATATTTACGTACAAACCCATTTACAAAATTTCATTACGTATGAACGACTTATTAGTAGCTAATTCCGTATCTAAAAATTTCGGAAACTTTAAAGCGCTAAATCAAGTGTCTATTGCTGTTCCAAAAGGCAGTATTTTTGGTCTTTTAGGCCCTAATGGCGCAGGTAAAACAACCTTAATCCGTATTATTAATCAAATTACAATGCCAGATGAAGGCTCTGTTTTGTTAGATGGTCAGCCGTTAAAACCAGAGCATATTAAAGATATTGGCTATTTACCAGAAGAACGAGGTTTGTATAAATCTATGAAAGTTGGTGAGCAATGTTTGTACTTAGCTCAACTTAAAGGATTAAGTAAGTCTGAAGCTAAAGCCCGATTAAAATATTGGTTTGATAAGCTAGAAATAGGAGATTGGTGGAATAAGAAAATACAAGAACTAAGTAAAGGACAGGCTCAAAAAATACAATTTGTAGTTACTGTTTTACACAAACCAAAATTGTTGATTTTTGATGAACCTTTTTCTGGTTTCGATCCCATTAATGCCAATTTAATTAAAGACGAGATTTTACAATTAAGAGATGAAGGGGCTACAGTTATATTTTCTACACATCGTATGGAGTCTGTAGAAGAGCTTTGCGATCATATTGCATTAATACACAAGTCTAATAAAGTTTTAGACGGCAAACTAACAGACATTAAACGCCAGTTTAAGACAAATACGTTTGAAGTAGGCTTACAGTCTGAAAACAAAGACCAAGTTATAGAAGCCATAAAAAGTAAGTTTGAAGTGCTTCCGTCTACATTTAGAAATTTAAATGACGATATTAAGCTTAATATCAAATTAAATGGTGCTACATCACCAAATGATTTATTATCTTTTTTAACACACAAAGCAGAAGTGCATCATTTTGTAGAGGTTATACCATCGGCAAGTGATATTTTTATTCAAACTGTAAAAAATAATTAATAATGAATCACTTACCACTCATCATAAAACGAGAATACCTTACAAAGGTTAAGAATAAATCATTCATTATAATGACGTTTTTAAGTCCATTAATAATGATCGCACTCATCGCAGTAGTTTCGTATTTATCGCAACTTAATAACGATAAGAAACGTACTATTTCTATACTAGATGAAACTGGTTTATTGTCTGATATTTTTGAGAATACTGAAAATACAGTTTACACAAAACTTAACGGACTAAGTTTAGAAGATGCTAAGAATTTAGTAAAGCAAAAAGAAGATTATGGTTTATTGCATATAATTAATACAGATGCCTTAGATGCGATATCTAATAACATAAGGTTTTACTCAGAAGAATCACCATCATTAACTGTTATCTCTGGCTTAGAACGTAAAATAGAGAAGCGTCTAAGAGAAATGAAACTTCAAAAAGATGGTGTTACTCTTGCTCAGATTGAAGCGTCTAAAACTAATATAGATATTGCACAAGAAAGTTTTGAAGGTGAGAAAAGTTCTAAAATAGACAACGTTGTTAAACTCGCTTTTGGTGGTATAGCTGGCTATTTGTTATTTATGTTCATTATTATTTATGGTAATATGATAATGCGTAGTGTTATAGAAGAAAAAACAAGCAGAATTATTGAGGTTATTATATCATCTGTTAAACCTATACAATTAATGATGGGTAAAATTATTGGAACATCTTTAGCAGGCGTTACCCAATTTGCTATTTGGGTAGTTTTAGGAGGTGTATTATTAACGGTAGTTACCGCTATTTTTGGTATAGACATGTCACAAGTACAAACACCACAACAAGAACTTGTAAACCAAGCTATAGAAGCAGATGGCGCCCAAGTTATGGTAGAAAACCTATTGGGTGCCATAAGTAATTTACCGCTAACTAATTTGGTAATAGCCTTTATGTTTTTCTTTATAGGTGGTTACTTATTATACAGTTCGCTTTATGCAGCTATTGGTGCAGCTGTAGATAACGAGACAGATACGCAACAGTTTATGTTACCTATTTTAATGCCGCTTATTTTAGCCGTATATGTTGGGGTGTTTACAGTTATAGAAGATCCTCATGGTACAGTTTCTACAGTGTTTTCATTTATACCGTTTACCTCACCAGTAGTGATGTTAATGCGTATACCTTTTGGTGTACCGCTTTGGCAGCAAGGCTTATCGTTATTACTATTAATAGGTACATTTATTTTGGCAGTGTGGTTTGCTGCTAAGATTTATCGTGTAGGTATTTTAATGTATGGTAAAAAACCAACTTACAAAGAGTTGTTTAAATGGTTGAGGTATTAACATTATGATTCAACAGCTAGAAAAGATAGAAGAAACCATAACTGAAAGCAGTATTTGGGTGGCCGTAAAAAGTTTTTTAAGCCAACACATGGATTTTGGCAACGTTAGTATTTCTATTTTAGATGTGCTTATTGTTACCACTGCTATTTTTTTAACCACTGTTGTACTAAGAGTATTTCTTAAAATAATTACTCGTAACCTTCCAGAAAATGATAAAGGAAAATTTAGCGTAGTTTATGGTTATTTTAGATGGCTAATTTATTTAATTATTCTACTCGTAACCTTGCATAGTGTAGGTGTAGATGTTACTGCTGTATTTGCAGCTTCTGCAGCACTTTTAATAGGAATTGGTTTGGCATTACAAACCTTGTTTCAAGATATTATTTCGGGTGTTTTTATTTTAATAGACCAAACAGTACATGTTGGTGATATAATTGAAATTGACGGTAAAGTAGGTCGTGTAGAAGAGATAAAATTAAGAACGACAAGAGCCGTTACCATAGATAATAAAGTGCTGATAATACCTAATCATTTATATTTAGAAAATAGTTTATTCAATTGGACGCAAAATGGTACTTTAACTAGAGAAAGTGTTAACGTGGGCGTGGCTTACGGAAGTGATGTTATCCTTGTTAAAAAACTATTGTTAGAAGCCGCAAACTCTCATAAAGATGTACTTTCTATACCTGAGCCTACCGTTATCTTTGCAGATTTTGGTGAGAGTTCTCTAGATTTTACTTTGGTTTTTACATTAAATGATAGTTTTAAAGCCACGTTTCCTAAAAGTGATATTCGGTTTAAAATAGATAAGTTATTTAGAGAACATCATATTTCTATTCCTTTTCCACAACGCGATATACACATTATTCAAAAATAAAAAAGTATTTATGAATTTGAGTGTACGGAAATCAATACTAATGCCTATTATAATAGTTAGTTGTTGTTTTCAGTTTGTACATGCGCAACTCACAGATTTAGCAAGGTTAGAATATTCTTTTATACCAAAGTCCAGATCCGAAGATCAATACACCAGGTTAAGAGCTTTAATAAATTACCCAATAACACTTAAAAAAGATAATTACTTAATAATAGGTGCTGAGTATAACAGAATTATTTTAGATTTAGAGGAAGATTACCCCTTAGATAGAGCGTTGTTAGAAACTATTACCGTTATAGATTTAAATATTGCCTATACTTTTAAAACTAGTAAGTTTTGGCGATTCGGGCTCAAAGTTAATCCACGGATTGCATCTACTTTAACCCAAAAAATAACCAGTGACGATCTGTTTTTAAACGGAGGTGTTTTTGTTATAAACGACAGAACAGACGATAGAACTGCCCAAAAACCCTACCGCTTAATATTAGGACTAACGTATAACACAACTGCAGGTATTCCTTTTCCGTTACCTTTTATCAGTTATTTTAGGCAAATTAATGCGCAGTGGTCTTTTAGTGCTGGTGTGCCAAAATCTAATCTTAAGTATTATTTCAGTAAAAAAAGTAGCATACAAACCTTTGTCGCTTTAGACGGTTATTTTGCTAATTTACAACGACCAGTTGCGATTAATGGTAATACGGCAAACAACATTTCTTTGTCTGTTGCTGTTGGTGGTTTAGGATACGAATATTTTTTTACCAAAAATTTAGTAATTTATACATACTTAGGTTATACCTTAAGACTTAATAATGTATTGAGAAATGCCGATAGAGATAATATTTTCGAGCTAGATGATATTAACTCTTTTTATATGAGATCAGGAATAAAATTTAAAATATAGATATGCCAAAAATATTAATAATAGAAGATGAAGCTGCAATTCGCCGCGTATTGGTAAAAATTCTTTCAGAAGAAAATGATACTTATCAAGTAGAAGAAGCCGAAGATGGGTTAGTTGGTATTGAGAAAATTAAAAAAGATGATTACGACCTTGTTTTGTGTGATATTAAAATGCCAAAAATGGATGGTGTTGAAGTTTTAGAAGCCGCTAAAAAGATAAAGCCAGAAGTGCCAATGGTAATGATTTCTGGACATGGGGATTTAGATACTGCCGTAAATACAATGCGTTTAGGTGCTTTTGATTACATATCAAAACCACCAGATTTAAACAGGTTACTAAATACTGTACGTATTGCTTTAGACAGAAAAGAACTTGTTGTAGAAAATAAAATGCTAAAGAAAAAAGTTAGCAAAAACTACGAAATGATTGGTAATAGTAAAGCCATTGAGCGTATTAAAGACATGATAGATAAGGTTGCACCTACAGATGCACGTGTTTTAATAACAGGACCAAACGGAACCGGAAAAGAATTGGTAGCCCACTGGTTACACCAAAAGAGTGAACGTTCTAAAGGGCCAATGATAGAAGTAAATTGTGCCGCCATACCAAGCGAGCTTATTGAGAGCGAACTTTTTGGGCACGTTAAAGGGGCATTTACATCTGCAGCAAAAGATAGAGCTGGTAAATTTGAAGCCGCAAATGGTGGTACCATTTTCTTAGATGAAATTGGCGATATGAGTTTATCTGCACAAGCTAAAGTATTACGAGCATTGCAAGAAAGTCGTATTCAACGTGTGGGTAGTGATAAAGATATTAAAGTCGATGTAAGAATTGTTGCCGCTACTAATAAAAACTTAAAGAAAGAGATTGAAGACGGTAATTTTAGAGAAGACTTATACCACAGACTTGCTGTAATTTTGGTTGAAGTACCAGCCTTAAATGACAGACGTGAAGACATTCCATTATTAATAGAATACTTCACAAATAAAATTTCAAAAGAACAAGGTAATGCTCAGAAATCATTTTCTGATAAGGCTATAAAACTACTTCAAAATTACGATTGGACAGGAAATATTAGAGAGCTTCGTAATGTTATAGAGCGCCTAATTATATTGGGTGGTAAAGTCGTTAGTGAAAGCGATGTAAAAGCGTTTGCTTCCAAGTAATTTTGTATTTTAGTAAGTAATTAAAAACAAAAAGTATGAAGAATATCCACATAGATGACTTTAAAATTTCATCACCAATACACATTAAAAATCTTCCAACGTCTGTAGATTTAGAAGCAAACGAAAAAACTATAGAAAAGGAACTAAGAACCATAAGTAAAGACTTAGCAGACATACAAAACAAAATGTATGCACACGGTAAATATGCTGCTTTAATATGCATTCAAGGTATGGATACTGCTGGTAAAGACAGTCTTATACGCGAAGTTTTTAAAGAGTTTAACGTAAGAGGTATTGTAGCACACAGTTTTAAAAAGCCAACATCATTAGAGTTAAAACACAATTACCTATGGAGACATTATATAGCACTACCACCACGAGGGAAATTTGGTATTTTTAACAGAACACATTACGAAAATGTTTTGGTTACTCGCGTACATCCAGATTATTTAATGTACGAAAACATGCCAGATGTAAAAAGTGTTGACGATGTAGGTAACGCTTTTTGGGATCGTAGATTTAAAGAAATAAATAATTTTGAAAAGCAAATTGCAGATAACGGTACAATAGTTTTTAAATTCTTTTTAAACTTATCTAAAGACGAACAAAAAAACAGATTACTAAGACGCTTAAATAAGCCAAGCAAAAACTGGAAGTTCTCATCAGATGATTTAGACGAGCGCAAACTTTGGGACGCCTACCAAACCTGCTATGAAGACGCTATAAATAAAACCTCAAAACCTCACGCGCCCTGGTATAATATACCCGCAGACAATAAGCCAGTTGCACGTTATATTTTAGCAAAAATTCTTTACGATACTTTAAAAACATACTCAGACATTAAAGAGCCCGTTTTACCACCAAAAGAAATGGCAAATATAGATATGTATAAACACCAATTAGAAAATGAATAATTTAAATAAAACAACCAAGTTTTTAGTTCTAACAACATTATCATTGTTTTTTACACTTAATATTATTGGTCAAACAGATGAAACTGCTTTAAAAACCATTTACAAATCATCGCTTACCAATGGTAAAAGTTACGAGTGGTTAGAGCATCTCTCTAATAAAATTGGTGGACGGTTATCTGGTTCTAAAAATGCAGAATTAGCAGTGCAATACACAAAAAATGAACTCGAAAAATTAGGCTTAGATAAGGTGTGGTTACAACCTGTAATGGTACCAAAATGGGAAAGAGGCGAAAAAGAAATGGCATACATAGAAACTGAAGTTAGTATAACAAAAGTGAATATTTGTGCCTTAGGTGGCTCTATTGCAACTGGTGAAAATGGTGTTACTGCCCAGGTTATAGAAGTAAATGATTTTAATGAACTCGCAACTTTAGGAAAAGCAAAAATTAAAGATAAAATAGTATTTTACAATAGACCAATGCAAGCAGATCTTATTAGTACATTTAATGCTTATGGTGGTTGTGTTAACCAACGTTATGCAGGTGCTATGGAAGCTGGTAAATACGGTGCTGTTGGTGTTATTGTCCGTTCTATGAATTTACGTGATGATGATTATCCGCACACAGGTAGTATGAGTTATGGCGATTTACCGGTTAACCAGCGCATACCTTCTGCAGCTATAAGCACTAATGATGCCAATGCTTTGAGTGCGGCATTAAAGACAAATAAAAATCTTAAGTTTTATTTTAAACAAAGTTGCGTGCAGTTTGACGATGTACAGTCGTATAATGTTATTGGCGAAATTAAAGGTAGCGAGTTTCCAAACGAATATATTATAGTTGGTGGTCATCTCGACTCTTGGGATTTAGGCGATGGTGCGCACGATGATGGTGCAGGAGTTGTACAATCTATGGATGTAATACGTTTATTAAAAGAAAGCGGAATTACCCCAAAACGAACCATACGCGTCGTGTTATTTATGAACGAAGAAAATGGTTTAAGAGGTGCAACCGAATATGCGAGAGTGGCAAAAGAAAAGAATGAGAATCATATTTTTGCTTTAGAAAGTGATGCAGGCGGTTTTACACCAAGAGGTTTTTCGTTTGCAACTAATGACACTAATTTTAATCAGGTGCTAGGTTGGAAATCATTATTTAAACCTTATTTAATTCATTATTTTGAAAAAGGTGGAAGTGGTGCAGATGTAGGTCCTTTAGCTTCAAGTACTAATGTTTTAGCAGGTTTGCGGCCAGATTCTCAACGGTATTTTGATCACCACCATGCAGCAAACGATACGTTTGAACATGTAAATAAACGCGAATTAGAATTAGGTGCAGCAACTATGACAAGTTTGGTGTATTTATATGATAATTATGGTGTTAATCCTATATCGAAGCCTTCAACGCTTAAAGATTAATACACTATTATGGCTGGCTTATTTGCAGAATTATTAGAGTGGTTTTTAGATATTAAATTTTGGTTTAAGAAAAGAAAACGTCGCAAATTTGAAAAAGAACATAACCTGCCAAAACGTATCATGATTTACCCTTCGGATAAAATTTTATTAGTTTCTATAGGTTTAGGACTGCTTTCAATTTTATGCTATTTCGCCTTTTATTATCCAAAAATAATTAAAGATAATACCGAAGAAAAATTACTAGCAATCGTTGTTATTTTAGAGGAAGAAAAAAGAATTCTTGGCTTTTATCCAGCCGTGTTAAATGATATTATTAGAAATAATCCGTTGAGAAAAAACATTACTAAAGATGCTTTTAATTTTGATATACAGTACCAGCTGATTGCAAATGGTGAGCGTTATTTGTTATTTTCAGTCGGTAAAGATGGCGTACCAAATTCAAAAGATGATATTGTTATAAAATAAACATAATACAAATGAAGCATACATTTTTTATAGTACTCATATTAATAACCATAACAATGCAAGCACAAGACACCTCTAACACTAAAGCGCATTATTACGAAATGCCAGAATATGCAGAAGAATTTACAGCAGGTACTATGGCAGCGCGTATGGTAGATGCTTTGGGTTTTAGATTTTATTGGGCATCAAAAAGTTTGCGAGAAGAAGATTTAAGTTATAGAGCAACAGAAGCTGGTAGAACCGCTTTACAAACCATTTCTCATATTTATGATCTGTCTAAGATTATTGTAAACTCAACGCTAAAAAAAACAAACACTAGAGGCGAAGAAAACGTATTAACATACCATGAAATGCGAAATACTACTTTAAGTAATCTAAAAATTACAGCAGATATTTTAAGAAATAGTGCTGATGTTTCTCAGTTCAAAATTATTTTTGATGGACAAGAAATTCCGTTTTGGAATCTAGTAAATGGGCCAATTGCAGACTCTATATGGCATTGCGGACAGCTCGTTATTTATAGAAGAACTGCCGGAAATCCTATAAATCCAAAAGTGAATCATTTTTTTGGTACAGTAAGGCCTTAGGTTTGTTAACATGCGACCTATTAAACAGACTTATTAAGTCTTTTTATATTTCTGAGTTGTAGATTTGCGCTATCGTAGATGTGTTATTTTTGATAAATAAATATTAGTACAAAATGAGCATTAATTATAAAATATATGTCCTGTTTTTTTTAAGCCTTTCTATGCTAGGCGCTCAAAATACAGAAGAATATCTATGTAGAGTTTTAGATATTCAAAATAAATATCCTATATCTTATGCTACCATTCAGTTTGAAAATGAAGATAATGGAGTTATAGCAGATGAAGAAGGTAATTTTAGACTACCCTTGGCTTATAATAAAAACGATAATTCTATCATAATTTCTTCTATTGGTTATGAAACACTTCGATTAAAAGTTAACACCTTAAATACAACAACAATTAATACCATTTATTTAATACCAAAAGTTGAAGAATTAGGTGCCGTTGTTATAAACTCTAGCTCTAGCAGACCTAAACTATCTCCAGAGCAGATAATTAAAAATGCTATAGGTAAAATAGCTACCAATTACCCAAGTTCTGCACATGCTTATATGAGTTATTATAGAGATTACCAACTGGTAAAAAACACTTATTTTAATCTTAATGAAGCTATATTAGAAAGTTATGATGCGGGTTTTAACACCAATAAATTAAGTGGTAGCAATAACAAAACGGCGATATATTCATATAAATTAAACGAGAATTTCTTTCAAGATACGTTATTGCTAAATACCATTTATGGTAAATCTAAAGTGTTAGACCCTAATAATAGTGCTAAGTTGGGGACAAATATTCAAAATGAATTAGGGATACTAAACATTCATAATCCCATTAGAAATTATAATGTAAACAGTTTTTCATTTGTTTATGTGTTTAGAGATAATTTTGTGTTTAATCATAATTTTAAATTAATTAAAATTCAATATATAGAGGATACACCATTATATGAAATTCAATTTACGTCTAAAGCAAATCCCAACTCTAAATATACTGGTGCTGGTAAAATTTATATTTCAAAGGGAGATTTTGCCATATATAAGTTGGAATATAAAGTTTTTAACAACAAAGATTATAGGTCTAATAGGTCTAAAGACAATCCTTTTGCAAACGTATCTAAAAATGCAACTTATAAAAATAATGCGACGTTATTTGAGATAAATGTAGAGTACAAGCCCGTTGGCAATAAGATGTATCTTAATTACATGACCTTTAATAATCGGTTTATTATTAAAGAACCAAATCCTTTTACTGTACAAGAATTTAATTTTAACCCAATTGATGAGTCCTTTTACATAACCTTTAATAAACCAGTAGATGAGTCAACCATTAACAGAAAAAGTAATTTTAAGCTAAGATATAACGATAAAAAGTTAATAATAAAAACCCTTGAGTTGGTGAGCCCAAAGGTTATTAAAATTTCTATGGTAGATTGGTCTGCAGGTGTGTCTAACAATCCTAAAAATGTAGCTTCTACAGATTTTACGTATAAAATAAAAAAGATAAAAGACGTATCTGGTGCTACAATAAACAAAGCTTCGAATCTTATAGGTTATCAGTTTAGAGAAATTTTTACTCAAGAAATTTTTGAGAGTAAAACACCTAATGACGATTTAATCTATGTAAATAAAATGCTGCCAATGTCACAAACACGCGTCAATAAACCGAGTTTTGATATTAAAAAATACACAATTAATTCTCCGTTAAAGAAGACCAAAAATTAGTAATAATTATAGTTTTATTTCTACTTGGTTATGTATAATGTCATCAAAAGTTTCGCGTTTTCGTATTAAGTGAGCTTTACCTTTATGTACTAAAATTTCAGCAGGTCTGTAACGCGAATTATAGTTACTCGCCATAGAGTAGCAGTACGCACCAGCGTTTTTAAAACACAATATATCTCCTTCGTTAATTTCAGAAATTCGGCGATTATTAGCAAAGGTGTCCGTTTCGCAAATGTAGCCAACAACAGAGTAGAACCGTTCTCTTCCTTTTGGGTTAGAAATATTAACAATAGCGTGCTCAGACCCATAAAGCATAGGTCTAATTAAATGATTAAAACCAGAATCTATCTGCGCAAAAACAGTAGAAGTTGTTTGTTTTACAACATTTACGTTGGCTAAAAACACACCAGCTTCACTAACTAAAAACTTACCCGGCTCAAAAGCTAAAGTTAAATCTTTACCATAATCCTTACAGAAGGCATTGAAACGTTTCGATAATTTTTCACCTAATTCTTCAATATTAGTTTCAATATCACCTGCTTTATAAGGTACTTTAAAACCTGAACCAAAATCAATAAATTCTAAATTTTTAAAATGCTTAGCCGTTTCAAATAAAATTTCACTTGCATATAAAAACACATCAATATCTAATATGTCGCTGCCTGTATGCATATGAATACCATTAATAGTCATTTTAGTGTTTTTTACAATACGAAGCAATAAAGGAATTTGGTGAATAGAAATACCGAATTTACTATCTATATGGCCTACAGAAATATTAGTGTTGCCACCAGCCATAACATGCGGATTTATACGAATGCATACTGGTGTTTTTGGGTGCTTGGTGCCAAACTGTTCTAAAACAGATAGATTATCAATATTAATTTGAACACCCAATTTAGACACCTTTTCAATTTCTTCTAAAGACACTCCGTTTGGTGTGTATATAATATCTTCAGGCTTAAAACCCGCTTTTAATCCCAAGAGTACTTCTTGTATAGAAACCGTGTCAATACCGGAGCCTAAAGTATTAAATAATTTTAAAATTGAAATATTAGACAACGCTTTTACGGCATAGTTTAGTTTCAACTTTTTCACCTTATTAAATGCTTTTGTTAATCGGTTATATTGATTAATAATCGTTTCTGAGTCATAAACATAAACAGGGCTACCATAGTCTTTAGCAATTTGTAATAAGGTTTTATTTTCCATTAAGTCTAAAATATTTTAAATTAAAAAATCAAAAGTATAGGTTGTGCTTAGTAAAAGCATATAAATTAAAAAATAGAGCTATTTTTACACAAAATGTTTAATAATTAACAATTTAACTACGTGAAAACAATTGCAGCCTGTGTTGAAGAAATTATAGCCACTAGTCCGTTTTTAGAAGAGGGACTATCTCGACAAATTATTAATTTCTCTGCTTTAGCAAAAGATTTAAATAAGCCTATCTCGTCAATGCTTAGAAAACCTGTAAAAGATGGTGCTATAATGATGGCTTTAAGACGTTACCAACCACCTATGAGTTTAAAAAACACTTCACGGTTAACGACTGCTTTAAAAAACTTAGGTGATATTACGGTACGTTCTAATTTAAGTGATTTTACCTTTCAAAATTCTAAAACATTAATACATAGTCACTCTAAAGTTTTAGAAACTATCAGTGCTAATCATCAAATATTTTATGCCTTTACACGAGGTATGTTTGAGAGTAATATCATTATATCAACCTCAGAAAAAGAAAGCATCCAAAAAGCATTTCTTAACGAAACTCAAATAGGTTTACAAGAACAATTATCTGCTATAAGTATTTACTTGCCAAAAGGAAACTCAAAAATAGCAGGTTTATATTATCAAATTTTCAAGCGTTTGGCATGGGAAAAAATTACCCTTTACGAAGTCGTATCTACTACAAATGAGTTTACAATTGTTGTAGAGGATACTTTAGTTGATAAAGCATTTTCTGTAATTAAAAGTTTAAAGCATTAAGATTTTAAGTGTAATTTTTTTAAATACAGAGGGTTTGTACACGCCCAATTTTAAATGATAATTAATTAAGCTAAGATTTTGTAGGTCATCAATAATCAGCAAATAAGAATATGATTTTTATTTGAGAAACGCTTAACTATACGTATTTTTGCCCAACGAAATAAATTTGAGAGATTTCCTTGTTTAAGGAAACTATAAATAGAATATTTATTATGAATTTACACGAATATCAAGGAAAAGAATTATTAAGCAGTTTTGGTGTACGTATCCAACGTGGTATTGTAGCACAAACAGCTGATGAGGCTGTTGCAGCTGCAAAGAAATTAACGGAAGATACTGGCACAGGTTGGCACGTAATAAAAGCTCAGGTTCATGCAGGTGGACGTGGTAAAGGTGGTGGTGTTAAACTTGCTAAGAGTTTAGATGAAGTTAAAGACATTGCTGGCAGTATTATTGGAATGGATTTGGTAACACCTCAAACGTCTGCTGAAGGAAAGCGTGTACATCAAGTACTTGTTGCTGAAGATGTGTATTATCCTGGTGATAATGAGCCAAATGAATACTACATGTCTGTTCTATTAAATCGTGCTTCTGGTAAAAACATGATTGTATATTCTACTGAAGGTGGAATGGATATTGAAACTGTTGCAGAAGAAACTCCACATTTAATACATAATGAAGAAGTTGATGCAACTTTAGGATTACTTGGTTTTCAAGCACGTCGTATTGCCTTTAACTTAGGTTTATCTGGTGCTGCGTTTAAAGAAATGACAAAATTTGTATCTGCATTATACAGAGCATATGTTGAGTCTGATGCGTCTTTATTTGAAATCAATCCGGTTTTAAAAACTAGTGACGATAAGATAATGGCAGTAGATGCTAAAGTAACGTTAGATGCTAATGCCTTATACAGACATAAAGATTTAGCTGCATTAAGAGACATACGTGAAGAAAATCAAATTGAGGTTGAAGCTGGTGAACACGGACTAAACTATGTTGACTTAGACGGAAACGTTGGTTGTATGGTAAATGGTGCTGGTTTAGCAATGGCAACGATGGATTTAATTAAGCAAGCAGGTGGTGAGCCAGCTAACTTTTTAGATGTTGGTGGTACTGCAGATGCAGCAAGAGTAGAAATCGCTTTTGAGCTTATTTTAAGAGATCCTGCTGTAAAAGCCATATTAATAAATATTTTTGGTGGTATTGTAAGATGTGATCGTGTTGCACAAGGTGTCATTGATGCTTATAAGAACATGGGTAATATTACTGTACCAATTATTGTACGTTTACAAGGTACTAACGCAGACATTGCTAAGAAATTAATTGATGATTCTGGGTTAGACGTAATGAGCGCAACAGAATTTCAAGAAGCTGCTGACAAAGTACAGATGGTTTTATCTTAATATAATTTGTTTTGTTATTCTGGTTTGTTTCAGAAACTAAAGAAAAATTTTTAATATTAAAAAAGAGCAACGATCAATCGTTGCTCTTTTTTTGTTTATCTGTATTTGGTTTTTCACCTTTCTTTGGTAAAGGGCCTCTTAGATGAATAATTAAGGCATTTAAGAAATTTCTTAAAACTTGGTCACCACACTCCATAAATTTTGGGTGATCCTCATTTCTAAACATTGCGTTAAGCTCACTTTTAGAAATTCTAAAATCTACTAAGGTTAAGATTTTTACGATATCGTCATCTCTTAATTTGTGTGCTACACGTAGCTTTTTAAATATGTCGTTGTTCGTCATGTTTATTTTAAAGTTTAATTAGTTGAGCACAATAAATGCTTTTTTAGTTTTTCTATAAAAAAATGTTATTTATTTAAAAATACAGAATGTTAATTTAGTAATGTTAAATTTTTATAGTTTGTAATAAATTAAGGGCTTTGTAGCTTTTTAGAGACTAATAATTTAGTTCTAATTAATTCAAAAAAACCTCTTAACAACCACTATAATTGACGTTTGAGATTGATAAACGTTTAAAATTACCGACTAAGTACATTCAATTTTTCGACAAGATACAAGATATCAACGACAATAAAATAATGTAACTCAGTAACTTTACATTAATAAATAATCCCCCCTCTAATGATTAATCGTGCTGAAAAACTGAGCCTCTTATCTGAAATGATAGCTTTTGCTCAAACAGATGAAAATATAAAAGCTATTGAGTATAATTTCTTATTTAGTATTGCTAAACAATTAGAAATATCTAAAGAAGATTTTGAATATCTCATCAATCATCCAATAACTTATGTGAATTTAAAAACACATAGCGAGCGTATTGTGCAATTTCATAGATTGGTACTTTTAATGAACTTAGATCATAAGGTAGCACCTAGGCAATTGGTTAAAATCCACAATTTTGGTTTACGCATGGGTTTAAGCCATGAGTCTATTAACCGTGTATTAGATTTAATGGATAGCTTTCCAAATAAAATTGTACCACCAGATTTTTTAATCGATATTTTTAAAGTCCAGTATAATTAAGTGAAACTCTAATTTTAAAAGCCAAAAGGCGCATTGAAATTAGTTAGTTGAACTTATGTCGCTGAAGAGCGGTATCTTATAAAATTTAGAAACTGTGTTTAATATACTTATTGAGATGTTTTTTACGCTTAGTTCTCTTTAAAATACTACACCTTCAACGTTTCTAACTTACTTTGATAAGCTGTAATCTCATCTCTAAAGCGTGCTGCTTCCATAAAGTCTAAAGCTTTAGCAGCTTGTTCCATACTTTTACGTTTTTCACGAATTTTTTTCTCTAATTCGCCTTTTGTTAAGTATTCACTTTCTGGCTCTGCTGCTATTTTTGCATCGAGCTCAGTACGGTAAGTGCTCACTGAGTTTTTAGACAATACACTATCTAAACTTTTATTTAAAGCCTTTGGTACAAGGTTGTGTTTTGTGTTATAAGCTATTTGTTTTTCGCGACGGTATTCGGTCTGGTCAATGGTGAGTTGCATACTCTTGGTGATTTTATCTGCATACATTATAGCTCTTCCATTTAAGTGTCTTGCAGCTCTACCAACAGTTTGTGTTAAAGAACGGTTAGATCTTAAAAACCCTTCTTTATCTGCATCTAAGATTGCAACAAGAGAAACTTCGGGTAAATCTAGACCTTCTCTTAATAGGTTAACACCAACTAAAACATCAAAAACACCTTTACGTAAATCTTGCATAATTTCAACACGTTCTAAAGTGTCAACATCACTATGTATATAACGACAACGAATAGATATGCGCGTAAGGTATTTGGTTAACTCTTCGGCCATACGTTTTGTTAATGTAGTCACTAGCGTACGCTCATCTTTGTTTACTCGGTCTTGAATTTCTTCAATTAAATTATCTATTTGGTTTAAACTTGGGCGTACCTCTATTATTGGGTCTAATAAACCTGTTGGCCTAATAAGTTGCTCTACATAAACACCGTCTGTTTTTTGCATTTCGTAGTCAGCAGGTGTTGCACTTACGTATATAACCTGATTTTGCAAAGCTTCAAATTCTTCAAACTTTAAAGGTCTATTATCCATAGCAGCTGGTAAACGAAAACCGTAATCTACAAGATTTACTTTTCGGCTTCTATCACCACCATACATGGCATGTACTTGCGAAATGGTTACATGACTTTCATCTACAACCATTAAAAAATCATCAGGAAAATAATCTAATAAACAGAATGGCCTTGTACCAGGTGCTCTACCATCTAAGTATCTCGAATAGTTCTCAATACCAGAACAATACCCTAATTCTCTAATCATTTCTAAATCAAATTCGGTACGTTCTTTTAGTCGCTTTGCTTCGAGATGTTTTCCTATGTCTTTAAAATAATCATGCTGTTTTACTAAATCATCTTGAATATCTTTTATTGCACCATTTAATACATCTGGCGAGGTTACAAACATGTTTGCAGGGTAAATGTTTAGGCGATCATAACGTTCTATAATTTCATTGGTTCTTGCATCAAAAGCCTCAATTTCTTCAATTTCATCTCCAAAAAAGTGAATTCTAAAAGCATTATCTGAATACCCAGGAAACACATCTACCGTATCTCCTTTAATTCTAAAGTTTCCATTTTTAAATTCGGCTTCTGTACGTGAATACAAACTTTGTACTAATTTATGCAGTAATTCTGTACGCGAAATTACTTGGTCGCGCTCTACCGAAATTACATTTTTTTGAAACTCTACAGGGTTTCCAATACCATACAAACAAGATACAGATGCAATTACAATAACATCGCGACGCCCAGAGAGTAGAGAAGACGTAGTGCTTAAACGCATCTTCTCAATTTCTTCATTTATAGATAAATCTTTTTCTATATACACACCAGAAACAGGTATGTAAGCTTCTGGTTGGTAATAATCGTAATAGGATACAAAATACTCAACAGCATTCTCTGGAAAAAACTGTTTAAACTCAGAATAAAGTTGCGCTGCCAAGGTTTTGTTATGTGCTAAAACAAGTGTTGGTCGTTGTACTTCTTCTATAACATTAGCAACCGTAAATGTTTTACCTGAGCCGGTTACACCCAAAAGTGTTTGGTATTTTTCTTTATCTTCAATGCCTTTAGCTAATTGCTTTATGGCTTGTGGTTGGTCACCGGTGGGTTTAAAGTCTGATTCAATTTTAAAACGCATAAAGCAAAGTTACAATAAAGATTATCGGAAATGAATTAACGTCTCAACGTAAAATGGCCAGTATAGGTTTTACCATCTAAGAATTTTGCAATGTACCAATAGTCATCGCTTGGTAATCTATTACCATTGAAGGTGCCGTCCCAGCCAAGACTTAAAACTGTTTGTACGGTTATTAATTTTCCGTATCTGTTAAATATTTGGATGTTTTGTATTTGGTTGAATTGTGTACTTGTGCCAATAACGCGCCAAGTATCATTTTGGTTATCTCCGTTTGGTGTAAAGAATTTTGGGAAACCAAGAACAGAAATAGTTTCTTCTACTATACCACATCCATTTCTATCTTTTACGTATATGGTGTGTAATCCTTGAGAAACATTAGTAAAACTATTAGATTCTTGGTAGAATCCGTTACTATCATCTAAGGCATACTCGTAAAAGCCACTGCCAGAAACAGACACATTTATTGTGTGGTTTGGTGAAACACCTTCACTATTGATCGCTTCTATTATTGCAGTTTCAGAAGGAACGACATTAATCATTCTACTAGAAGAACACCCATTAGGGGCTGTAACGACTACTGTATAGTTACCGGTTTCATTAATGTCGTAAAAGGACGTGGTAACGTTTGTGAAAGTACCATCTAAAAACCATTGGTAGAAATAATTATTTGGTAAGTCGTTTACAACTCCTCCTAAAAGCGTAAGTGTTTCAGGGAATGAATTGAGGCAATAAAACACAGATACATCTTCTTCTAATATAGGACTAGATAGTACAACTAGGTTTGCAGTTGCGATACCGAAACACTGACTATTAGTGTTACTATTTATCCTAACAAATATAGTTTGGCTGTTTATACTCGTATTAATAAATGTGTTGCTTAAAGCGTTTGTTTCTGCTAAAGCATCTGCCTCAGTTTCGTAATAAGTAAACTGCGAGTTTGTTGGTATTTGACTTAATACAGATTCTTCAATGTCTGATAATATGAATGTTGCAAAACCGTCAATAATTTCACCATCGCAACCTCCTAAATCTGGAATGGTTACCGTGTTGTTTGAGGTTTGCAATTCTAATTCGGCAACAGCACTGCAGTTTGCAGGGTTTATTAATCTGGCGTAAACCGTTTGAGAAGGTATGGTGTTATTAAAACTTGTTGTATTTGGTATAGCGTTACTATTCGCTAATGCATCTGCTTCCGTTAAGAAAAAGCTGGTTATTGCAGCCGAAGTATCAGAACTTAATAAATCATTTTCAGCATCAAATAAATTATAGGTGGTTAGACCATCTAAGTTACTATCGCACTCTACTAGTGTAGAGTTTTCACCAACAGGAATTTGAGCGTATTCAATAACAACTTCACCATAAGAAATACAGGTGTTATTAAGTTCTACTTCAACCGTATAAGTGCCAGGTTCTGTAACTAAATAGTTGCCACAATTAATGCACCCAGCTGGTGTAGATTGTACTAAAACACCATTTCTAAACCAATTGTAAGGTGGTGAGCCAGCTTCGTTAACATTAAGATTTAAGGTACCACCTTCGCACAACGCGTTTCCTGTAGCCAATAATCGGTTTGGGCCCAAATCTGAAGAGAGTTGAAAACTACCAGCCTCTAGAAATACGGCTGAGTCATATCTAAAATTTTGCTCGTCTGCTATCACTAATTTTACATGGTAAGTTTGATTAGGTATAACATTTGCTGTTGCTGTTAAAATAGCTGTTTGACCGTTAAAGTTTACGGGTGCATTTGCACCATTGTACGATCCAAAATAGGTTTCGTTTTCAGGTGGGCAAGAACCAGGAACACCAGGTGTTACCGTAGTAGCCTTAACTGGTATATTTGTATCTGGAACTAGTGCAATATTTTCGTATTGGTTTTGTCCTACTGCAGGTCTAATTAAAAAACCAAATACATCAGAAAATAGACAACTATTAGAGTTGTTTTCTTGGTATTCTTCTGAGGCAAAAATATAGCGAAAACTAACTTGTGTTGCTACAGATGTAAAATCGAATTCTAAGATAGTGGCGTTTATAGTACCTGTTTCGTTTAAAGCATCTTCTAAATCTAAATCACCAACCCAATCTGTAGCATTATCATCGCTAAGGGTATTATTTGGGCCTTCAACATTTGCAAGCCTGCCTGTGCTTAAAACTACGCCACTCTGAAAAGGAAATGTAGTACCTGTGGCATCAAAAAAGCCATAACTTTGGTCTGCATTATTAAAATTACCACCTACAACATTAGTAACAATAACGTTTGTAATACAATCACTATCTATTAGAATATTTTCTATAAGTTGTTGTGGTGTATAGGTTTGGCTATCTACAACAATGTTTTGCGATGTTATAGATAGTGTAACTAATAATGCATATAAGGCTAGTATTTGCTTCATTTCTAATTTTAGAGATTGCAAAGATACGCTCCGTAAAGTGTTAGAATCTATAAATTATGTTAATCTTAGATAGCTGTTAACGTCTTAAAGCGAAATGCCCTTTTACTTCAAAAGAATTGCCATTTTGTCTTATGTCTGCTAGGTACCAATAATCTCCTGCAGGCATATTATTTCCGTTATACGTACCATCCCAACCCGGTGTATTATGGCTTAACTCTTTAAGTAGTTTACCGTAGCGATTAAAAATAAATACAGTTGTACCAGGTAAGGTTTCTATACCTGCAATATGCCACGTATCAAAGTCACCATCCGCATTTGGGGTCATGTGTTTAGGCGCATCAATCACTAATACTTCTCTAGTGATTTGCGCACAACCATTTTGATCTAAAATGGTAATTGTATTGTAACCAATAGGGACATTAAAAAAGGTATTAGATGTCTGAAAAGGTAAACTGTTAAGCTGGTATACATAATTGCCAATACCATTTACAGTGATGGTAATATTGTTAGGATCAGAAAAATCTATAGTTTCTACCACATCAATCGTAGCAGATTCTGACTCTGTAACATTAAATGTACTTGTATTCTGGCAACCTAAAGCATTAGTTACAGTTACAGAATATGTACCGATTTGTGTAATTTCTATTTGCGCTGTTGTTGCATTAGTAGACCATAAGTAGGTATCTGTTGCATTGCCAGTATCTGCAGAAACACTAAGTGGTAAATTGTTAAGGCAAATAACTTGGTCGCTAAGATCTATTTCAGGTAACGGATTAATACCAATAGAAAATTGTGTGATATCAAAACACTCAGTACTATTACGTTCTAAGCGTACAAAAATAATTTCACCATTAAAGGCTAAATAATTAGATGTTAGTGGGGCAGTTGCATTAGTGGCATTCTCTTCAGAATTAAAATAAGAAACAGAAAAGTCATCAGGGTTTTGACCACCTAAAACGACTACATCTTGATTATTGAGATTAAATTCTAATAAGCCATCAGTATCATCATCACAAGCGACCAGATCATTGGGTTGATTAGCAACAGGTAATGGATTTACAACTAACTGAAATGGATAAACAGCATAGCAGCCTGTTGTACTAAATTCTACTCTTGCAAATAAGGTCTCAACAGTATTGGTGTAATTGTAATTTGTATTTAGAGCATTTAAGTTGTTCTCTGCTTCGGCCTCAGAGTTATGGTAACTCACTAAAATATTAAATGTATTCTCTAAAAGTACTTGGTTCACCTCTAATAAGTCAACACTATTGGTGTTATTTTCACAAACATTAAACGTTTGAAAATCATTAATAGGTGGTGGTGTATTAAGAATAAGATTAAAAGGCGCTACAGCAAAACAACCTGTTGTGTTATTAGTAACTTTGGCAAATACAGTTTGGGGACTAGAAGTGTTTGTGTATGCTTCGGGATTTAAAATTTCATTTGTATTTGTGATAAGCTCTTCTTCACTTTCAAAATAATTAAAACGAATACTAAATTGACGCCCTTCTAACACCATAAGTTCAATAGCAGTTAAATTCCAAGTTTGATTAAATTCAAAATTATCTGCACAAGCGATTAAAGATTGGCCTTCATTTACAGTAGGTAAGGCTAGGGCATTTATATAAAAGGGCAACACTTCATAACAGCCAGAATTTGTGTTTTCTACACGAGCGTAGAGTAATTGTTGGCTAGAACTTGTGGTATAATTTAGTGGTAAGGTATTGGTGCCTAAATTAGCATTAAGCGGTGTAAGATGAAAGGTTACAGCAAGGTCTTGAGGACTACCATTAGTAATTTCTGTAATCTTATTATTAAGATCTACAGAGATCATACCATTAGAATTTACATCGCAAGCAAATATATCTGTTGGTGAATTAAATAGTGCAGCTTCGCGAACTTCTATTTGAAATTGACCAACCTCAAAACAAGAATTTTCATCTATATTTTGAATACGAATATATATAGTTTGAGGATTGTCTGTGTTTTGATAGGCTATTGTTTTGTCGATAGGGTTAAGATTATCTAGCGCATCGTTTTCAGTTTCAAAATAGAGGGTTTCAATATTTTGTTGTCCGTTTACAATTTCTCCATCTTTAGTTTCAAACAGAAAGTTAGCAGGCAGAAGCGGGTTGGCTTCGCACTGAATAAATGTAGTGATAGTTTCTAATTGTGGGTCGTTATATATTTGAATATCAAAGCTTATTATAAAGACACAATCTTGATTGTTTAATTCAATTTTTACAAATATTTCTGTGGTAGCTGTGTTAAAATTTTGCGGATTTAAAATTGGGTCACGATCACCAACGGCATTATCAAAAGTTCTGTAAAATGTAGATGAGAAATCTGAAATTTCTTCCTCTATTTCTGGTATAACCGATTCTAGATTAATAATGCTTAAGCCATCTTGGTCTGCATCGCAGATAATAATAGGAGCAATGGTTTGGTCGTTTAGGGTATTAGTAATATTTACAAGTAGGGTAGAAATATCAAAACATCCTGTATTATTATTAGTAATTCTTGTGTGAAATAATTGAGAATTGCCTGTAACGTTATAATTACTTTCAACTTCATTTTGCTGCGCTATAGCATCTGCCTCACTAATATAAAATTCGACATTAAAATTAGGAATTCCCTGTAAAGCAACATTTACAAGCGGGTTTATTGCAATTTGAGTTGTGTTTGTAAGCGCATTAAAATTACCACATCGTTCTGTAATTTGTGGTGTAAAATCTGGTTTTGGGTTAATACTTAGGTTTACCTGAGAGTTATGTACGCAGTCGTTATAAGTACTTGTAATATATAGTGTGCGTTCTGTATTTGTTACTGTAATAATAGAATTTAGATCTAGTTGATTGGTGCTATTATCTCTATCTTCTTCGTTATTATAAAAACTAATACCTATGGCATAGTCATTTTGTAATTCTGTAAAAACATCAGTAAGAGTAAAGTCTAAAACACCATCGTTACTTGCGTCATCGCAGCCAAAAATGGTACGTTCTTCTCCAAATACATTAAATAATAAGTTTTTATGCAGCTCAAAAGGTATAATAGCTTCGCAAAAGTCACCTGTAGATACTCCTAAAAAGGTTGTTCTGTTTGGAGCTGTTGTGACTATAACTGGTGGTACGCCTAAGGGAAACTCTAAGATTCTAAACGTAATGTTAGGATAGGTGTTTTCTAGTTCGTCAATTAAAATTGATAAGTCATAAGAGGAAACAAAATTTTCGTAATTGACGGTGTCAATACCGTTGTTAGATTCAAAAAAATCGGGATCTAAACATGTACTATGTACTAACCTATCTACACCAATATCTGGAGCAAATTGATAGTCTAGTCGTATGTGTCCGATAGAAAAACAGCCATTTAAATCATCTACAACTCTAGCAAAAACAAATTCAGGACTGCCCACAATTTCAGCTGTTTCTGTAATAGGATTGATATTATTAATAGCGTTGGTCTCGGTTGCAAAATAAGTGACAGACCTGTTAAATTCGAAATTGGATACTTGAAAGTCAAAAAAGCTAAACATGTTTATTTCAAAGCCACCATCATTTATAAACCCTTCGCAAACATCTACAGAAACTTCTATTGTTATAGGTGCTTCATTAATAGAAATATTAAAACTACCGAGTTGCAAACAATCACCATCTAAACTTACAATGCGTACATAAATAACTTCACTAATCTCAGTATTTTGATAAATACCCACAATAGGGTTTGTGTTATTTTGCGCATCTTCTTCGCTCAAATGGTAACTAATGTTGTAATCTGTAGAAGGCAATTCTGCTAATATTTCAGCATCTTTTAGTGCGCTAAAATCAAAATCATATAGGCCATCGCTAGGAAATTCATCACAAGCAAAAATGTCTTCTATAGGTGCGGCACTTTGAAAAGGAATAATTTCGATATCAATAGTATCGCTAAGAGTACAGTTTATAGTAAGTGAAGGTATTGTTATTTCTACATTGTAAGTGCCAGATTCTAAAACTTCATAAGTGGCATTAGTTTCACCTGTAATAATAGTACCATTTAATGACCAAGTATATAATGCATTAGGATTATTAATATCTGCATTTAGTATAATATCATTACCACAAATAGATTGGTCTGGACCTAAATCTACAGAGCCACCAAAGCTTTCAGCTTCAATAAAAACGGCCGAGTCAAAACGCTCGTCGATATGGTCTGCAATTACAAATTTTATGGTGTAAGCCTGCCCTGGTATTATTGCACTATTTGCAGATAGGGTAGTAGTTTGCCCATTAAAATTGGTATTGCCAACATTGTAACCCTGAAAATAGTCTTGGTTTTGTTGCGGACAAAAACCTTCAATGTTTGGGTGAATTGTGTTGGTGCTTATTTCTGCTGCTGTTTCGGGAAGTAAGGCTATATTTACAAAAGGGTCTGCGGTACCAGCTGGTTTTATAAGAATGGCAAACACATCTCTAAAATTACACGGAAAATCTTGTTGGTACTCATCTGAAGCAAAGACATATCTAAAGGCTACAAAGTTATTAATAGATACAAAATCGTATGTTATAGACGTTGCATTTAAGGTTTGGTCAATACCAAGAATATCTAAAACATCTGGGTCTGTTTCCCAATTAATTTCACCTTCATTTAAATCGTTTCCTATAAAGTTGTTTCCGGCAGATGTAATATTACCAGTAGATAAAATAATACCGCTTTGCAGTGGGAAATTAGATGTACCTCTATTAAAAGTACCATAACTGATAATGTTATTAATAGTACCGTTAATGGGTGATGTTATATTAGACGCGGTAACACAATTATTACCTACTAAATTTTGAATGAGTTGGTTGGGTTGTAACGTATTATCCGTAACAATTTGTTGTGCATTTACAAAAAGTAAGTGCACAAAAAAGAACAGAAATGTATAAATACGTTTCTTTTTCATTAGTTGATTTCCTTTTAAAATAGCAATGTAGAAACCTTAGTTTCTAATTTTGATATAAATATAGGTAAAACCAACTAGATGCTTATAGAGTTTAGGTTTCTTAACATTTTGTTTTTAGTGAATCTTACTAACGTCTTAAAGCGAAATGACCTTTAACTTCAAAAGAAGCATCGCCTTGTTTTACTTTGGCTAAAAACCAGTAATCGCTAGCAGGCATTTTATTACCATTATACGTGCCATCCCAACCTGGTGTATTTGCACCTAATTGCGTAAGTAATTTCCCATAACGATCAAAAATATAGATTATAGTACCAGGTAGCGTTTCTACACCACTAATATGCCATGTGTCAAAGTCTCCATCAGCATTTGGTGTCATGTGTTTTGGTGCATCAATAACTACAACTTCTTGTGTAACCTCAGAGCAGCCATTAACATCTATAATGGTAATGGTATGGTAGCCTAGTGCTACATTTTCAAAAACTGGTGATTCTTGTGGTATACCATCATCGAGTTGGTACAGGTAATCGCCAATACCGCTTACTGTAATTATAATATTATTAGGGTCAGAAAAATCTATAGTTTCTGTAACTTCTATTGTAGCTGCTTCAGATTCTGATACACCAAATGTTCTAGTGTTTTCGCAACCAAAAACGTTAGTGACCGTTACCCAATAGATACCAATTGCTGTGATTTCAATTTCTGGACTCGTTTCTCCCGTTGACCACAAATATTGGTCTGTTGGGTCATTGGTATTTGCAGATACTAATAACGGTAAGTTGTCTAAACAAATAACTTGGTCTTCTATATCTATACTCGGTATTGGGTTTATTATAGCAGTAAATTGTGTTGTGTTGTAACACCCTGTTGTATTATTTTCTATACGAGCATAGATAACTTCAGTATTAAAGGCAAAATAGTCTGTATTTAAAGCATTGCTATTTTGGTTAGCGTCTAGTTGTGAGTTATGATAAGTAACAGCGTATTGTGCTGCGCTTTGGTTGCCTAAAAGCGATGCGTTTTGTGTGGTTAAATTAAATTCTAAAATACCATCAAAGTTATCATCACATCCTATTAAATCATTAGATTGGTGTATTGTTGGTGTAGGATTTACATTAAGATTAAATTGGTAAATAAAGAAACAATGCGTGGTGCTAAATTCTACTCGAACAAACAACACATCAGTATTAGATGCATAGGTATAATTAGAATCTAATGCATTGGTTAAAGCTATTGCATCACTTTCATTGGTATAGTAGCTAAATAAGACATTAAAAGTTTCGTCCATTAAAGCTTCATTAATTTCAGTTAAATCAAAACTATTAGAAGCGTTAGCACAAATATCATAAGTTTCGAACTGGTTAATTGCAGGTGGAAGGTTTACACTTAATGTTAACGGAACAAAAGTAAAACAGTCTGCAACGGTGTTATCAACTCTAATATAAACTGTTTGAGGATTACTTATGTTTTGGTAGTTAGATGTATTTGTAATGGCATTAATATTGGCTTGTAAATCTGTTGAAGATTCAAAATAAGAAATTGTATTGTTTGGGTTTACAGTCTCAAATAAATCGGTTTCAGCTTGTGTTAAATTAAAACCTGTAGATGCATCATAATCTGTATCGCATTCTAAGAGTGGTTGCGGTGCATTTGGATGTGCATTTACTAAAAGGTTATAACTTGTTAAACTATAACAACCTGTTGTGTTGTTTTCTACTCTAGCATGTATGCTTTGGCTAACGTTAGCAGTGTAATTTGGGCCAATAGCATTAGTGTTACTATTTGCATTTGCTAAGTTTAGATGATAAGTTACAGTAAAATTTGTAGCATTTTGTACGCCTAAAATAGTTGCTGTTTGTTGGTCTAGATTAAAAGATTCAAAACCATCATTTGATGCGTCATCGCACGTTTCTAAATCATTTGGCTGATTTGCAATAGGCAATGGGTTTACTATTAAATTAAAGTCATACACTGTAAAACACGTTGTAGTTGTTGAGGTAATACGCACATAGATTGTATCTAAATTTGTAAGATATGTGTAAGAATTATCTAAATTATTAGTATTGTCAAAAGCATCTAAATATGTGGTGAAGTAACTAATATTAATGTTAGTAGCGTCATCTACTATAATACTGTTTATTTGCGATAAATTAAAACTACTTGTTGTATTGTCACAAATTTCAAATTCTTCAAAATCATTTATAGCAGGTGGTAAGTTTACAAATAAATCTATAGGTACTGCAGCGTAGCAATTAGAAATTGTATTTGTAATTTTTATAAAAACGGTTTGCGGATTACTGATGTTAGTGTAGGCTTCTGGGTTTGGAATAGCATCAGTATTTGTTTCTAAGTCTTCTAAAGATTCAAAATAGGTAATAATAATATCATCTTGTCTTACATCTAAAATATCGATTTCTGCATCTGTTAAGTTAAATTCTACAAAACCGTCGGCATCTGTATCACATAGTTCTAGAGGTTCAGATTGGTTAACTTCAGGAACTTGTATAACATTCAATTCAAAAGTTGTTATAGAATTACATATAGTGCCATTGTCTATTTGAACATAAATTTGTTGGGGGTTTACTGTATTTGTAAAATCATTTGGTAAGGGGTTAATACTGTTTTCTGCATTAAATTGAGAAGTGTAAAATGTTATGGCTAAATTGTCTGCTATGCCTTGAGCTATTTCGGTTACTTTAGTAGATAAATTGAAGGTTTCAGAACCATCATTAGATACATCATCACACACAAACCAATTGGCAGGCGCATTAAATATTGGGTTTGTACCTACCTCAATAGTAAAACTAGATGTACCATAGCAATCTTGGTCAGTAAGGTTTTCTACTCTTACATAAATAGTCTGTGGATTGCTAACATTTTGGTAGATTGCATTTTTGTTAATCGCATTAACACGATTGTCAGCATCATTTTGGTTTACATAATAGATAACTTGTTTACCAGGTTGCCCATTTAATATTTCGATATCTTTAGTGTTAAATAAAAAATCGCCAAAACCATCACTGTTATCTTCACAAATCTTGTAATTTTCTATAGGTTGAAAAACAGGAAGTGTGTTAACTATTATTGGTAATTCTTCTACAGAATGACAACTTGTAACAGTATTTGTAACCCTTATAAATACAGATTCTGTTTGGGCATTATAAGCCGTTGTATTTGTGATAGTATTTAGGTTGTTATTTGCATTAGATAAACTATTATGAAATGTAATACTACGCTCATTAGTATCTGTAACTACTTGCGAAATAACACTAGTAAGATTTACAATAGAAAAACCGTCTTGGTCATTATCACAAATAATAATTTGGTTGGGTGCGGTAGTTGTTGGTGCTTCGAGCACAGTAATATCAAAAGAATTAACATCAAAACAACCTGTGCCAACTGCTTGAATTCTTGGGAATACAGTATAAGGATTAGTTGTATTGGTATAAAAATTAGGTAAAGCATTAGCACCAGACAGTGCATCATCTTCTGTTAAGAAATAGGTAACAATAAAACCAGGCAATCCTTCAGTAACACTAGTATTAAAGTCTGATAAATCAGTCGTTGTAAGCCCATCTTGGTTTTCATCACATACGGTTTGCATACTAATAGGATCAAATTCTTGTACTGGTACTAAAATAAAATCTATGTCATCAACATCTGTACAGGTATCACTAGCCAAACCTATAAATACTGTTTGCGGATTAGCGGTAGGTATAAACGTAATACTTTGGTCTATTGCGTTTATTTGGTTATCTCTATCTTCTTCAGTTAAATAAAATTCTACCGTGACTGTATCTAAATCATTAATAATACCTATAGCAATATTTTCTAAATTAAATTCTTCATTATTATCATTATCTACATCACATCTGGTTACATTATTAATGTTAGTAGCTGTTAATAGTAAGTTGGTGTGTATTTCTATAGGTGTTACAGAGGCACAACCTGTACTATTATTTTCTACACGTATATAAACAAGTTGTTCGCTATTTACAATGTTTGTGTAGTTAGTATCGTCTGCAATTGGGTTTGCACCAGATAGCGCATCTTCATTTGTTTCATGAAATGTTACAGTAACATCACTTAAGCCTTGTAAAACATCTGGTATTATAGTAGTTAAATCAAACTCTGCAAAGCCATCATGGTCTATGTCACAAGCGTCTATGTAATGATCATCCATATTAATTACAGGATTATCTAACACAGATATATCTAAAGTGGTTGTACTTATACAGCCTGTTTGTGGGTTTTGTACACTTACAAAAACTTGTTCGTTAATGCTTGTGTTTACAAAGGGCATTGGTATTGCATTACTACCAGTAGTAGCATCTGAAGCATTGCTGTGGTAAGTAACTACGAGATTGGTTTGCCCATTAGTAATTTCGTCATTTTTAATATTTAAGTCTATGGCAGTAAACCCATCAGCAGTTTGGTCATCACAAACATCTAAAGGGGTTGGGGCTATAATAGTTGGTAAGGGGTTAACAACTAGGTTAAATGTTGAGTATGCTAAACAACCATTATTTACATCTTCTATTCTTACATGAATTAGTTGTGGGTTTGATGTGTTTTCTATAGACGTGGTAATTGGGTTTGTGCCATCTAAAGCGTCAGTATTAGATAAATGATAAGAAATGGTATAATTTGAAATTGGTACTGAGGCCAATACCTCGGTGTCTTTTGTGTTGAGATTAAAGAATTCTATATCATCAGCACTTAAGTCATCACAAATTTCAAAATCTAAAATAGGACCAGCAGATTGGGTAGAACTTAACGTAATATTGGTTTCGTCTTCTATAATACAAGCACTACCAGAAAGTGGTATTGTTATTTCTATACGGTAGTTTCCTGTTTCAATAGTATTAAATATTGGCTGGTTTGCACCAGATATTAAAACACCATCTAAGTACCAGCTATAAGTTGCCAAAGGGTTTTCAATATCACCATCTAAAACGACATTGGTTGCACATGTGGTAACATCTTCTCCTAAGTCTACAGTAGCATTAAAACTATTTCCTTCTATAAAAACTGCAGAGTCATAATTTTCATCTGTTTGGTCAGCAATAACTAACTTAATTTGATATTGCACGTTGGGTTGAATTGTTGCTGTTGCAGAAAGCACTGTGGTTCTTCCATTGTAATTGGTGTCGCCAAGGTTATAACCTTCAAAAAACTGACCATTTGCCGCATCACAAAAACCAACAATTTCATCGTGTACCGTATTTGTATTAACAGGTGTTGAGGTACCTGGTACTAAAGCAATATTTACATATGGTGCACCACTACCAGCTTCTCTAATTAAAAAAGCAAAACCGTCTGAGTATTGACAAGGAAAATTACCAAAGTATTCTTCGGATGCTAATATGTAATTGAATTGTATTTGATTTGAGATTGACACAAAGTCAAACTCTATCGCTGTTGCATTTAAAGTATTAGATATACCTAGTGCAGATTCTAAATCGCTATCTGTTGTCCAAGTAGCATCACCATCATTTAGTGTCGTGTTGTTTGCAGAATTTCCACCAGAATTGGCATTTCCGGTAGTTAGTACAATACCGTTTTCAAAAGGAAAACTTGAAGTGCCGCGTTCAAAATATCCAAAACTCCCTAACCCTATTGAGTTACCGTTTATTGGTGACGAGATATTAGAAACCTCTACACAACCTTGAATTAAAGTATCTTCGATTAAACTCTCAGAAGAAACATTGTTATTTATTGTGATTTGTTGAGCAAATGAAAAACTAAAAATAAAGCACAAAAATAAACCAAGGGACTGTTTAGTATTAAACATAATGTAGCGGTTAAATTTAAAGTTTAAGAGAGGGTAGATTTGGGGCTGACTCTAACTTGTTCTTTTGTTAGTGTCAAAAATAGCTAAATAATGGCTAAAACACAAAATAGTGCGACGAAATACACTTAAAATTAACACTTAAGAAGAATGGTACTACAATTATCTTAATATTTTGCTCTTATTACATTTGTGCAAACCTCTGATTTGTAATAAATTATTAATTGTAAGATACCGCTAATAGTTAACATAAACCCAACCTACAAAAGGTTTGTAGTTAGCGTCATTTAAATTTAAAATATAATAATACGTGCCTACAGGGACTAAACTTCCTTTATTATTTAGACCTCTATTAATTAAACCACCCCAAGGTTTTTCGTTATTTCCTTCAAAAATAATAGTACCATAACGGTTGTAGATTTGAAGTTGATGGTTTGTAAAAATATCATATAATCCTTGTATGTTAAACCAGTCATTAAAGGTGTCATTATTTGGTGAAAAACCTTGAGGAATATGTGGTGGACAATTTTCTATGTTTAATTGAAATTGAAAAATCTCGTAACAAGGGGGTGTTTCTAAACGGGCATAAATAATTTGAGGATTAGAAGTATTGTTATAGCCATCTGGTTCTAAAATAGCATTTGATGCCGTTTCTAGGTCATCTAAATTAGCGTAAAATGATAGGTCTTCATTTTCAATCGTTAAAGTTTCTAAAGGTTCAAATAAATTAAAAGTTCCTATTTCAAAACCTTCATTACAACTTGTAACTAGAGGTAATATTGTTATCTCTGGTATCACTAAAAGCTCAATATCTTCAAATGTTATATTGTTGTCTTCGTTAATTTCAGTTATGATACCACTCATAGTGCCATCGTCGTCAATACTACCAATTATAATTAAATTAGGATCTGTACCTTCTGGTATTATTACCGATATAGTACCTGTTTCTGTGCCGTCTATTGGTATATTATTTATGGTTGTACTTTGCCCTATTAAAATGCCATCTACGTAAAAAGCTATAGGTGTATTTGCTGGTAATATGGCTGTACTATTAAAATTATTAATTGTGTAAAAAAGGTCTATACTATTAGCACCACAATTTACAATATAGTCGTCTATACTAAGCGTTGCGTCTGGTAATTGACTATTTAAAACAGTTATTATATTATTAATCATCACAAAATCTTGACCAGATGTCAGCGCAATTGTTGCAGAAGTATCACCAATGTTTATATTATCTTGAATGTTATACACATCAATATCCATGTTGTATAAATCGGTATCACCTGTAAAAGAGTTGGTGCCATTAAAGGCATTATTTGCTGGGTTTAATGGTAAGTTGCTGATTACGTTCCCGTTAATAGTGAGTTGCTCATTAACAGCAAGAGATCTATCGCCTTCCCAAGCTACAAAACCAATTTTTGCATCTTCATTGTCTAGTACATTTAGGTTATCTAACGTAATACTAAGAAAAGTAGGTACGCTTTGCAAACCATCATAAACATTAAGTTGATTTAAGGGTAAGTTAGTATCTTCGTAAATAATAGTAATAGCCCAACCACCAAAGTTGGTTCCAGAAGGGCAATAAGGTGCAATAACATCAGATAAATTAAAGTCAGAAACCGTGTAAACAGCACTACCTTGAGCAATTATAATATCTGTGACGTCAGCAAAAGCCGCAAAAAACACACGGTTAGCATCTAAGCCATCGTCAAATAAACGTTCTGCTGTAATTGGAATACTATTTAATGTTACTTCTAAGTCTCCAGTACCAGAACCCGCCCAATATAAATAAGCAGCAACTACATTTTGATTAGCATTTAAATTAAGTGTGGCAGAAGCGGTATTTAATATTACACATACATTATCTGGTCCATTTTCTACAGTATTAAATGTATTACCAATTGCTGTATAGTCATAACGCCCATTAAATTGTTGAAATAAGGTAACGTCTTGCGCAATTAGAGGGGGCGTTGAGCCAAAAATAATAAAACATAAAATGTAATAGGTACGTTTCAAACGTTGAGTTTTGGTGCTACTAAATTACTGCTTTTTTAGTTACCGTTTTAAGGTGAAATGACTCGTAAATATTCTTCCATCTTCTAAAGTGACCTTAAACCAATAATCGCTAGATGGCATGTCGGATCCGTTGTACGTTCCGTTCCAACCATTGCTTAATGGGTCTAATTCTTTTAGAAGTTTGCCATAACGGTCAAAAATAAGTATGGCTGTATTTGGTTGAAATTGTGATGAAACCCCTTTTACTTGCCATGTGTCAAAATCACCATCAGCATTAGGTGTAAAAAACTTTGGGAAACCTATTACAGAAATTAACTCGTCAACACGACCACAATTGTTCTTATCACGAACATAAACAGTATAAAGTCCTGGTAAAACATTCTGAAATGTATTACTATTTTGGTAGGGACCATTAGCATCATCTAAAGCATATTCATAATCACCTTCACCACTTACAAAAATAGTAATAGTATTATTTTGTGTTGCATCAACAACCTCTATAGCCGTAATTGTAGCACTATTAGATGGTAAAACGGTTATAGTTCTATCTTTAAAGCAGCCGTTAGTATTGGTAACTCTTACGTTGTAAGTTCCTGGTGTGTTGACTTCAATTTGGGCAGTATCTGCACCAGTAGACCAGGTGTAAAAGTAGTTGCTTGGTGCATCATTAATAACACCACCATCTAAAACAATAGTTTCAGGAAATGTATTAAGACAGTATAATGCTTCAGACTGAATTTCGATAGTTGGCAACTCAAAAACAGTAAGTTCTATTTCACTGATACCGTAACAGGCATTCGCATTTTCTATGCGTCCATAAATAGTTTGATTATAAGGTGTCGTATTTGTAAAATTGGGTCCAATTGGGTTAACTTCTAACAAAGCATTTTCATACGTTTCGTAATACTGTAAATTTAGTCCTGCAGGTGAACCTGCTAAAACAATGGTGTTAGAATCTGCAAGATTAAAGTTCATAAAACCATCTTCGGTTCCATCGGTATCACAAAGTTCTATAGCTGCATTATTAGAAGATGTGGTGCTTACCTCAAGTGATATTTCACTAAAATTTATACAACCAGTGTTAGGATTTGTAACTCTTGTATAAACAACTTGTGGGTTAAGAAAGTTATCAAAACTATTACCATCTATAGCGTCTATGTTATTTAAGGCATCCGCTTCAGATAAATAATAGGTGATTTGGCTAGTTGTACTATTGTTTGTAATAGAATTATAAGCTTCAGTGATATTAAAGGTTGTAAAACCTTCGGGTATACCGTCTTCATCGCATTGTAAGAGCGAGACATTATTTGCTACGGGTTTTGCTGCTACTATAATATTAAAAGAGGTAAAAGCTACGCAACCTTCTGTATTATCTAAAATTCTAACAAATATTTCGGTTGGTGTAGGTGTTGTGTTGGTGTAGATTAAGGGTAGTTGATTTGCTGAATTTTCTGCATCTACTCCACTTAGATGGTATGAAATTGTATAGTTTGCATTCGCAACATTATTAATAATTTCTTGAGATTTTATACCAAGGTTAAATGTTGATAGTCCATTTTGGTCATCTCCATCGGCATCATCATCACACAATTCAAAATCGGTTGGGTTATTAAAATTACTAAAAGTAGAAACATTAATATTTAAATCATTCAGAATAAAACAGCCCGAGGTTGTGTTTTCAATTCTAATATGAATTCGTTGCGCACTCATTACTGTATTAAAAATAGGATTAATAGGATTTGCATTTATATTCGCATCGCTCTCGGAAGCGTGATATGAAACGAGTACATCCCCTTCACCGTTAATAATATTTTGGGTTAAGGTTGTTAAATCTATTTCTGAAATACCATCGTCATAAGGTGCTAGGTTGTCGCAAATATCTAAGTCTGGTAAGCTCGTTACATTAGGATTTGCTAAAACCGGATTGCCTGGATTATCTGGGAAGGTTGCCGTACCTGTCCATTCTAAAGAAAATGGACTATTGCCAATTGGTCTATCTATAACTATAAAATAGCTTTGGCCAGCAAGTACATCAATAGCACTTACAAAACTATCTCCATCTGCACCTGGACCTTCGTCTGGGTCTGGATCTGTGGCATTTAAGCCTGTTAGATTATTACCTTGGTTTGCAGCAGCCGGGTTGGTTGTAGAGCATCTAATGGCTTGTCCTAAATTACCACAAGTGGCATTTGGACCAAAAATAAAAAAGTCATAATCTTCAGTAATTGCTGTGCTTCCGGGTGTTAATGTAAATGCTAATGTGCCTGGGTTTGCTATTGAGACTTCTAACCATATACTATTATTTTCTTGACTAGCACAGGTATTAGAACCTGTTAATTCTTGTGTGCCAACACCACTAACATCTAGACTAAAACTAGAGTTACCACAAACTGTTACTGCATATACACAGTCGTTAGGTTGTTGCGCATAGCTCGTTATTGCAAATAGAAAAGTAAATACAACGCAACTTATTAATTTAGAAATACTATTATTTTTTATAATCATCGTTTAAGTGCAAAGTGGCTTGTAAATATTCTTCCGTCTTCTAAGGTTGCTTTAAACCAATAGTCGCTGGCAGGCATATTGGCTCCATTAAATGTACCATCCCAACCACGACTTAAGGGATCTAATTCTATTAGAAGTTTTCCGTAACGGTCAAATATAAGGATATCAGAATTGGGTTGAAATTGCGCTGTAATTCCTCTTACTTGCCAAAAATCATTGGTGTCATCACCATTAGGCGTAAAGAATTTAGGAAAACCAATAACCGAAATTAAATCGTCTACAATACCACAATTATTTTTATCGCGAACGTAAATGGTATAAAGACCAGGTAAAATATTTTGAAATATATTACTATCTTGGTAAGGACCATTAGCATCGTCTAAAGCGTATTCGTAATCACCTTCACCACTTACAAAAATAGTAATAGTATTATTTTGTGTTGCATCAACAACCTCTATAGCCGTAATTGTTGCACTATTAGATGGTAAAACGGTTATAGTTCTATCTTTAAAACACCCATTTGTATTGGTGACTCTTACGGTGTAAGTTCCTGGCGTATTTACTTCAATTTCAGCAGTATCTTCACCAGTAGACCATGTGTAAAAGTAGTTGCTTGGTGTATCATTAATAACACCACCATTTAAAACAATAGTTTCAGGAAACGCATTAAGACAATATAATGCTTCAGATTGAATTTCGATATTTGGCAATTCAAAAACAGTAAGTTCTATTTCGCTAATACCGTAACATGCATTGGCATTTTCTAGACGTGCATATACGGTTTGGTTATATGGTATTGTGTTTGTAAATGTAGTTGCAATAGCATTGGTTTCAATTAGAGCATCTAAATACGTTTCGTAATACGCGACGTCTAAGCCTGCTGGCGAACCTGCTAATACAATAGCATTAGAATTAGCAAGATTAAAACTCGTAAAACCATCTTCTGTACCATCATTATCGCAGAGTTCTATTGTAGCATTGTTAGACGCGGTTGTGCTCACCTCTAAAGAAATCTCACTAAAATTTACACAACCTGTAATTGTATTAGTTACACGTGCGTAAACAATTTGTGGGTTTAAGAAGTTTTCAAAGGCATCACTATTTATAGGATTTATTTCATTTTCTGCATTTACAAAAGAGGCATAAAATGCAACGGTTACATCAGTTGATCCGCCTGTAATAGCATCTGTAGATTCTGTTATGTTAAACGTTGTAAACCCTTCTGGTATGCCATCTTCATCGCACTGAAGAATTGAAATATTATTAGCTAAAGGAATTGGGTTAACATTAAAATTAAAAAATGCAGTATTAAAGCAAGATGTGTTTATTGTATTTTCTATTCTTACAAATATGGTTTCGCTAAAAGGTGTTGTATTAGTATAAGTTAGTGGCAGATTGTTAGTATTATTATCAGCATCTTGTTGACTAGGGTGAAAGCTAATTGCCGTTGCGAGCTGGTCTTGAGCACCTCTTATACTTGGAATTAAATCTCCCAATTCTACAGTAGCAATACCATCCGTAATATCTCCTTCATTATCACAAAATTCTATGGGGTTAACTTGAACAATTTGTGGGGTATTAAAAACTTGTATCTGAAAACTATTAATATCAGCACAGTTTGTGTTTTCTACATTCTCTACACGTACAAAAATAGTTTGAGGATTAGTAATGTTGTCATACGGAAAACTGATTTCATTTTCTACGTTATTAGCATCATCTAATGTTTCAAAATAGCGCACATTATATTGAAGTGGATCTTGAGCTAGTAAAGTTTCTGTGTTTTTAACTGTAAAATCAAACGAAAAAATACCATCATTACCACTAGTATCACAAGCGACTACATTTGTTAAGTCATTGGCAACAGGTATGTCTGATATGCCAACAACTGCAGAACCTTCTATAGGACAGTCACCGTTATTGGGTTCAATAAACACTTCATAGAATCCAGGTGTGTCTACAAATAATTGCGCTGTTGTTTCTGTTAGTATCGCACCATTAAATGACCATGTATAATCGGCACCTACAATAGCATCAGCTAGTAATGTGTAACTATCGCCTGTGCATAACCTTAAATCGGTAGTACTAATACCATTTCTAATGATATCTGTTTGCGAATTAAATAACGATTGTATAAAAGGGGGCAGACCAAGACGACTTCGGCTTTGCGTAAAATTACTAACATCTAAAAGGACTCCTTCTTCATCGTAATTTGTGGCTAAACCATCAGCTTCTGGGTTATTAATTACACCAAGATAACGCGATATATTTGCATTGCCACCAAAGCTAAGTTGTGCTCTATAGATACGTCTATCTATACCTAATTGTAATGCACCAGCACTCATGCTATTTGATGTGTGAATAACTTGAAGCGAATTTTGAATATTGGCACTTTCTAAATCCCATTGTAAAACTTGGCTAGAACCTGTACCATTGATACCCATACTCACAGTTGCATAAGCTTTTCTGTTTTCGGCAGAAAATTCCACTCCGTAAGGGCTATTATTGTTTTGCGGACTATACAATTCTAAGCTGTTAGACACGATACCAGTTTCGTTATCAAAATCAAAAAGATAGATACTACCACCTGCATTTCCGCCAGTAACAATGGCTTCGCCAAAGTGCGATACCATAATTTTAGAGCCATCTGGCGAAGCTTTTAAATAACCTAAAGAATTACGTCTGTAACCTTCAATAGGAATATAGGGGCCAGCGGTAGATATAACAGGCGTTGTGCTTACGCCATTAACATCTATTTTAAATGAATAAAATGAATCTCCAAAATGAGTAATCACCCAAAAAGACGAACAGTCTTCTGCTCTGACCGCAGTAATTTTTTCTGAACACTTGTATGAAGCTTCTAAAGGGTTGGTTGGGTCATAGGTAATTAAAGGAATGTTTTTTTCTGTAATATCTACATCTCCTAAACCGCCGTTTAAGTTCATGTCAACTAAAGAGTAGTTAAAACCATTATTAAAACCATCATCTGTGCCAGGTATAGTTTGTCCGTTATTGTAAGGCCCTAAAAATTGGTTTGGGTAAACAGCAGCGTTTTCGTGATGCGGTTCATCTACTGTAAAAATATAATATTTGGTTGGGTCTTCGGGCTTTGGTACAATAAGACCAGAGGATGTACTTGAAGGGTCTCCCAATAAACCAGTGCCACCAAAATAATTAGCATTTGGCATTATATTGTGGTCTTGATCCCATATGGTTTGCCCATCGCTATAAAAGAGTAGGTTGCCGTTTTCGTCTGAAATCGTGGTACAGCCTTCTAAAGTACTTAATTGTCCGTCTGAAATTGCAGTAACTGTTCCTGTCTGCGAATCAAAACGTAAACCAGCATTTTGACCAAAATACCAATATGAGGCTTCATTTTGCCCAAAAACAGAGGCATAGCTCATTAGTAGTAATAAAACAAAACCTATCTTTTTCATAATATCTTTGGTGTGCAAAAGCACAACGTCTTTACAATATATAACAGCTAGAAGGTTAAAAATCCTAGTTGTAATATTGAAATTTTTATAGCAATTGCTATAAAGATATTACAAATCTCTCTTTTTTAATAATTGGTAAGATAAAAATACAAAAATAGCGGTCCAGCCTAATACAATAGCTATTTCATACCAATGCACAGCGTAGTCGTAAACGAGATCACCTTTCTCAGGAAACTTTGTCATTATAATACGTTGAAATGGTTGGTCTATAAGTTTGTACATAGACTCTAATGGCATAAAGTTTTTAACTCTAAAAGCCATATCGGCATCATCAAAAGCTTTGTAAGCAGCACCGAATACCATCCACTCTACAATATATAAGACAACTAAAAATCCTAAAGCAAAAGCAGAGCGTTTTACCAACATGCCAAAGAATAAGCATAATGTAAAGAAACCTACAAGCTTTACAAAGTAGGCGAGTAAAAAATCGAATTCTCTAAATATAATAGATGCTTCTGTATAACTAGAATAATAGAGACCTATTAAAAATGTAGCTACTCCTATTAACACTGTTGCACACAAGGAAAAGAAAACTATTGTATAGAACTTAGATAAAATAAATTCTTTTTTACTAAGTCCATCAATAAGGTTTTGCTTTAGCGTTTTGTTACTGTATTCGTTACCAATCATACTCACTACAACTATAGCAAAGAAAAATTTAAAGTATGATGCAAAGAAGGTGGTGATATGCCAAATAATAGGAAAGTTAAAAATGCCCAAGTCGCCTAATTCTAAAGTAAAAAAACCAAAGAAATTTATCTTTATAGAAGATAATATTAGTACTGTAAATGGTAATATAAAGGATATAAAAATTAATATACGACTCACTTTATTAAGCCATAGTTTTTGTAATTCTAATTGAATAAGACGTAACATATTTTGATTGGTTTTACATAGTTCTAAAACTTAGATACTATGCTGTTTTTTGATTCGTATCTGGTGTATCTGTTAATTGTAAAAATTGTTCTTCTAGGCTTTCTTTTCGCATTACTAGATGCGATAAAACAATACCTTTATCGAACATTAACTTATTAAAATCTGGTGCAGACATGGGTGCATTTAAAAATGCCGTTATTAAGTCTCCTTCAATAGTTACTTTACCAAAATTGTTATGCTGTTCTAAAATGCTTAATAAGTCGTGGTGCTTTTCAGCTTTTAGTTCAAAAAAACCATGACTGCTAATCATTTCATCTACACGACCAGAATATAGTTTTTCTCCTTTTCGTAAAACCACGACGTGAGAACATACTTTTTCTACTTCATCGAGTAGGTGAGAGGCGAGTAAAATAGTAGTGCCTTTGGCTGCTATATCTTTAATAATTTGGCGTATTTGGTGAATACCTTGCGGGTCTAGACCGTTTGTGGGTTCATCTAAAATTAAAATTTCAGGATCATTTAATAATGCAGACGCAATAGCTAACCGTTGCTTCATTCCTAAGGAATAGGTTTTAAATTTATGGTCTTTTCTATCTCGTAAACCAACAACTTCAAGTTTTTCTGCAATTTTGCTTTGATCGACACCTTTTATCTTACAAACCAACTTTAAGTTTTGTTCGGCTGTCATGTAAGGGTAAAAGTTTGGGCGCTCAATTATAGCACCAACTTGCTTTAAAGCATCGTGTGTTGTAGTGTTACCATTAAACCAATGAAAATCTCCATTTGTTTTATTAACCACGTTTAATACAATACCAAGTGTTGTAGATTTACCACTACCATTTGGTCCTAAAATGCCGTAAACATTACCTTTATTAATGGTGAAACTTAAATCTTTCACGGCTGTTAAATAACCGAATTTTTTTGTGAGATTATTGATTGTAAGGATTGGCTCCAAAGTGATTGGTTTTAAAATGCTGTAAAAGGCCAGCAAATATTGATTATGTAAATAAGACGAGCCTTGTCTTTATTTGTTACACTAAAATGAAAAAAGCATCAAATACTGATGCTTTTTTAAGTCTGGTTTATTATTTATTTAATTCCAATTTTCATCAAAATCTTGATAATCATCGAGATCCATTTCATCTTCAAATTCGTTGTAATCATCTTCGTCATCTTCTGCTTCAAACGTTTTTATGGGTGCTTCGTCTGGTATTTGGCCATGAACAAACATAAGGTTTGGGTAATCGGTACCTTCAGCTTCTTCAACAATTTCACCTAATTCTACATAAAATGTCCATAAATTCATAAAGTCATACACATATATTAAGCGCGTTGCAGCTTCGTGTATTACACTGTTTATTTTGGTAGTGCTCATCATTTTTACTTTGGCACCAGTCTCACTCATGTCCATCATGGCAATTTCTTCACCTTGGTTCCATTGGTCGTCACTTACATAAAAAGAAGCCATTTCCATACCATCAAATCCAAAAGATTGTGTAATGATGTTATGCAGGTCTTCCATAGTATCTCCTTCACGAATTTCTAAATCACGAAACACGTCTTCTTCTGTTGTATTGTCTAATATGACTCTAAATCTATAAATCATTGTTCACTTTTAATATTTTGCAAAGATACAATTTATGTTGATGCTGCGCTCGTTTTTATATCGCTTCTAAGGCTACTTTCTAAAATAATATAAAACTGAATACCAATTAAAACGGCAGCTATTACTAAATGTAATGGTTGTGTAGTAAACGGAAAATTAAAGTAATACATAGCGATACCAGTTATTATCTCTAACCCAATACAAACTAAAACGAGTTTAAATTTATTGTAACCTAAGTTTAATTTATTATTTCTATAATACAGCCACACATTAAGCGCTAAAACAAGAATAGACAGTGTGCGATGCACATAGAATTCTAATGGTGCTAAAAGGGTAATATCCCAATTAAAATAACCATTTAATTTGTTCTGAATATCTACAAATTGACGCACCTGTGTGCCTAAAACTATTTGTACTAGAGTTAGTATGGTTGAGATAATTAATACATTTTTAAATAATTTATTAAACGTTTGTTTTTTAAAGCTAGTTTTAGATTTAAAAATGAGATATAAAATTACAGCGACTATAACCAAAGCCATAACCATGTGTATTGTTATTTTATAAGGTGATAGGTTAGAGTCTACAACAGTTTTACCAAGCCAAGCCTGAAAAGCCATACCTACAACAGTGAAAATAGATAGCAATAAGAACCGCTTTTTATCTTTCCAAAGCCAAATAGACATTATGGTGAATATAAGAATAGGAATTCCAGATAATGCACCCAAGAGTCTATTTATATATTCTACCCAAGTATGAAGCGGGTTAAAATCAGCATAGTCATGTGCAGTGTAAGGTTCCCAATGTTTTAAATTAAGCGTGTCTGTAGAGGTGAAGTTTTCTTTTGAAACTTGTAATGCTTCATTTACAATAATTACAACCCCTTTTTTGTAATTGTGATTAGGTTTAAATTGCAATTCAGCCAGCTCGGTTGGTGGGATATAATACCCAAAACATTTTGGCCAATCTGGACAACCCATTCCAGAACCCGTCATACGTACAACTGCACCTGCAATTATTACAAGATAGATAAGTACTAAGGCTACTTTTGCCGTTTTTCTGAATCTTCTTTTCATTACTCTTTTATTATTTTTTGGAAACAAAGACTATTTTCAACACCAATATATTGCCCATAATTAGGAATACTTGTGTACTTGTTTTTTTTGTAAAAGGCCACAGCTTCGGTTTGTCTAATGCCTGTTTCTAAAACCATAGCTTTATAGTTTAATGCTAATGCCCAGTCTTCAAGTGCTTTTAATACTTTAGTTGCTATGCCTTTATTGCGTGCTTTTTTTGAAGAAAACATACGTTTTACTTCAACTTTATTTTTTGAAAAGGCCTTTATTGCACCACAAGCAATAGGTTCTTCATTTAAATAGGCCACAACAACATGCTTTAGACTATTAGTGGTGTTAAACTGATTATAAAAATCGTGTTCATCACCATCTGTTATTTTTAAATACGCATCGAGTTGCTTCACTAACAGTATAAAGTCTTTGTTTTCTGAATTTGTTTTAACGAGTTTTAGCATTACTCATTTATTTTTAACCCTAACGATTTTCCTTTTTTTAACATTAACTGAAATGCAGCATTGTGCTCATTTGGTATATCTCCCTCTAAAATAGCTTCTTTAATGGCTTCTTTTATTTGCCCAATTTCTCTAGATGGTTTTAAGTTAAAGGTCTTCATAATCTCTTCACCAGAAACTGGTGGTTGAAAATTACGAACCTGATCGCGTTCTTCTACCTCTATAATTTTATCGCGAACACATTTAAAATTATTATGATATTTGGCAAACTTTTTAGGATTTTTTGTTGTGATATCTGCTTCGCAAAGTGTCATTAAATCTTCTACAAAATCACCAGCATCAAACACCAAACGTCTTACCGCAGAATCTGTAACATCTGTGGCTAAAACAATAGGGCGCGAACTCATAAATACCATTTTCTGAACAAATTTCATTTTGTCATTCAGCGGCATTTTAAGACGTTTAAAAAGTTTGTATACCATTTTAGAGCCCACAAATTCATGACCATGAAACGTCCAACCAATTTTTTTATGAAATTTCTTTGTTGGTGCTTTGCCAATATCGTGTAATAATGCAGCCCAACGTAACCAAAGGTTGTCTGTAGTTTTGGCGATGTTATCGACCACTTCTAAGGTATGATAAAAGTTGTCTTTATGTTTTTGGCCTTCTATCTCATCTATGCCTTTTAGGTCGGTAAGTTCTGGTAGAATATAGTTTAATAAACCTGTTTTTTCTAAATGAATAAAACCAATAGATGGTACTTTGCTTTCAAGGATTTTATTGAGTTCTACAACAATACGCTCGTTAGTAATAATCTTAATTCTGTCTTTATTACTACGTATTGCCTTTAGTGAAGTTTCTTCAATTTTAAAGTTTAATTGTGTTGCAAATCGTATAGCTCGCATCATTCTTAAGGGGTCGTCACTATAGGTGATATCTGGGCTTAGAGGTGTTCTTATAATACCTTTATCTAAATCGCTAATGCCATTAAAAGGGTCTAGCAACTCACCAAAATCTGCTTTGTTTAAGCTTAATGCTAATGCGTTTATGGTAAAGTCGCGTCGGTTTTGGTCGTCTTGTAAAGTCCCGTTCTCTACAACTGGGTTTCTACTGTCTTCGTTGTAACTTTCTTTACGTGCACCAACAAATTCAATATCAATATCGTCATAGCGGAGCATAGCTGTACCATACGTTTTAAAGATTTGTACCTTTGGTTGGTTGGGGATGTTTTTAGCCACTTGCTGTGCCAACTTAATACCGCTTCCAATAGCCACAATATCTATGTCTTTTACATCACCACGTTCTAATAAATAGTCACGGACAAAACCACCAATTACGTAGCTATCTATACCTAATTCTTCAGCAGATTGAGAAATTATACTGAAAATTTTATGTTTTATGGCCTGTTTATGATTCATAAGTTCATTAAGCCACAGTTATACTATTAATTAGAAAAAAATAACTGTGTTTTAAGCACAGCAAAGATACAATATGCTAAGACTATTTTAAAGCCCTTTGGTCGCTTTTTATATTAGACCTATAACTATTTATTTTGAAGATGAAATTCAGCAATTTTCCAATCTAATGGTGTGTCTATATCTATTGAGGTTTCTTCAGACATTTCAAACTTTTTTACTTTTGAAAAATCAGACATAGGTTGAGCTCTCAACGCTGTTGTATTTATAACATAAATAGCTCCATTAAATTCCCAAACATCAGGGCAGTCTTGACGTCTCGTAAAATTACCTTTTTTTGAAGATTCTAAAAATCCATTAGTTTCTTCATATAAATTATAATACGGATTTGCTGACGCCGCTTTTACCGAAACGACCATGTCTAAATCGTTGTTATATAAATCTATACAGTTTTTTACTTGGTCTATAGTTCTAAAAGGTGAGGTGGGTTGTAAAAGTACAATAGCATCATATGTTTTATTGCGAAGTGTCTCGTAATGCTCTAAAGCATGCAGCATAACATCTCTGGAGTTTGCTGTATCTGTAGCTAGTACCTCGGGTCTTTTAAATGTTATGTTTAAACCGCACGTCTCTGCAACTTTTATAATGTCGTCATTGTCTGTTGTAAAACAAATATCATCTAAATGCGATATACTTTTTGCAATATCAATACTGTATTGTATTAAGGGTTTACCGTTAAGTAATTTAATATTCTTTTTGGGTATGCCTTTGCTGCCTCCTCGTGCTGTTATAATGACTAAATAATTCATATTAAAGCCTTATGTGTTTTATGTCTTCTTGTGCTTTTTCAAAATCTTCGTGTTTACCAATGTCTAGCCAATAACTTAGAATAGGATAATTAATAATCTTTTTTCCTTTTTTTATAAGCACATCAATAAGGTCTGTAGCATTAAAAAACGCATTATCTGGCACAAAATCTAGACATTCTTTTTTAAAAATATAAATACCAGCGTTAGAGTAGTAGGTGTAGGATGGTTTTTCTTTTAAATCGGTTACATAGCCTTCTTTGGTTTCTACAACACCGTAGGGAATATTCACCTTATACGGTATCGTTGCTATTAGTGCATCACCTTCTTTTAATAAGAAATTATTAAAAATATCTTCGAAATCTGCATTAGTAAGCAGGTCTGAGTTCATTAAAAGAATGTAGTCATTCTCAAATTCTTTAATAAGTTTTAATGCCCCAATAGTGCCAAGTGGTTTGTCTTCTGTAACGTAATTAAATTTAATTTGGTGCTCATTATTTTTTTCGTAGAAGCTTACAATTTGTTCCCCTAAATAATTTAAAGTAATGTTTATATTTCTAATACCGTAAGACGCCAAACGGTCTGTGTTGTGTTTTATAATGGCCTTATCACCCACTTTTAGTAAAGGTTTTGGCGTGTGCTCTGTTAGTGGCATTAATCGCGATCCTTTTCCACCGGCCATAATTACGGCATCTAAAGGTAGCATTACTTTTATTTTAGAAATATCAATAATTTTCACCAATTCCATATGTGCATTTAATATAGGAATTAGGGTAATTTTGTTGGCTTTAAACTGTTCGAGTTCTTCTTTTTTTGTGGTGTTTTGCTGTATGAATTTAAAATTTTTATGCGCAACATCTAAAGCAAGTTCTGTAATAGAATGGCCTTTAATTAGAGCACGTCTAATGTCACCATCTGAAATACTGGCTAAAACCTTCATGCTATCATTAACTATAAATAAAGCTTTACCTAAAGAGAGATCTAGTTTTACTAGGGCTTCTTTTATTGTGGCTGTAGATGGTATAATATATTGGTTAGACATAGGTTTTAGTTTAAGTCAAAAAATGATTTTTTAATACTTGGTATTGGTTTGTTTAAAACAACTTCTAATATTTGCTGAGTTGCGGTACCATTACCATATGCATTTGGTAGGTTTTTGATACTATTTAAGAAGGTTTCAGAAAAAGAAGTTTCTAAAGCCTTAGATATCGATGTTTCGGTTGGGGCACAATTTATGACACTAGCAGGCATTAGTCTGCCTTTTTGGCGATCACCAATGTTAATTGTAGCTTTCTTAAATAAAGGAACTTCTACAATTCCGCTAGACGAATTACCAACAACAGCATCCATAAATTGTAAGGCAGATAAATAGCGTAATTGTCCTAAAGAGGTAAATGCGACTGCCTTTTTCGGGTGTTTAGAAACATAATCGTCTATTTGTTGTATTATAATATCACCGTCTTTATCAGAGTTAGGCTTCGTAAAAATTAGTGTTGTATTTTCTAATTTATCTAAAGCAGACAGTAACGCTTTAAACTGTGTTTTGGACGTCTTGTTTTCTAAAGTGACAGGATGAAATGTTATGAGAACATTTTGTTTGTTTAATTTGAAATCTATAGCGACTTCAAAATCTAACCGCGACATAAGGTCTAAACTTACAATACTATCTATACCAATGGCACCAACATTATAAACTGATGTGGGTTGCTCTCCAAGTTGAATTACTCTTTTTTTGTAAACTTGAGTTGACGTGAAATGCCAGTGACTCATTTTTGTTATAGAATGTCTAAACGCTTCATCATAAGCTCCCTCTGTAGTTTCGCCTCCATGAATATGTGCAATGGCAATTCCTTTGACAGTAGCTGCTGTAGCGACTGCAAAAATTTCTGACCGATCACCTAAAACCATAATTAAGTCGGATTTAAGCGTTTCAAATAGTGTGGAAAATCCTTTAATAGTTTCTGCTATAGATGTTGAAACACCTACGGCAGAGTCTGCGTTAATATGACTGTCTACTGTTGCTGTAATCGGAAATCCATCACCCTCAATTTCATTAATAGTGTAACCGTGCTTTTTTGATAAATGCATGCCTGTTACTAGTAATTGTAGGTTGATATTTTTATTAGAATATAAAGCGCTAATTAATGGCTTTAATAACCCATATTCAGCCCTAGTTCCTGTTACTATTGTGATGTTTTTTTTCATATTAAATCATCTTCTTTATAGTCCTTTACCGCAGTTGTACCTATAATATTTGGCCATTGCATAGGTGATATTCCGTTACCTGGTCGTTTTGTTGTAATGTTGTTTTCGGTTAATAGCTCACCCTTAACTATTGTTTTACTCGCAACAATACTTTTACGAGCTATCGCTTTGTTTTTTGATTCGCTTGGTGAGGGTTCTTTTTTATAATGCCCTAAAGCCGTTTCAATATTGCGAATTGCTTTTACCATAGCCTTAAGTTCATTAGGCTCTAAAGACGCTTTATGATCTGGACCTTCCATAGTATTATCTAAGGTAAAATGTTTTTCAATAACAGTAGCACCCATTGCAACTGCAGCTGTTGGGACTTCTATGCCAAGTGTATGGTCAGAGTAGCCTACAGCAACACCTAGTTCTTTTTGTATGCTGAGCATCGCGTTTAAATTAACATCTTCCATTGGTGTTGGGTACTCTGTATTGCAATGTAAAATGGTAATATTTTCTTTGAGAATACCGTTTGCGATAAGCACATTAAAAGCGTCTTTCACCTCTTGCAAATTAGCCATACCTGTACTCATAATAATAGGCAAGCCTAATTGCGCTACTTTTATTAAATAAGGTAAATTGGTGATTTCGCCAGATGGTATTTTATAAAAATCTAATTTGCCTTTTAAAAATTCGAGACTTTCAAAATCAAAAGCCGTTGATAAAAAATTGATGCCTTTTTTTGCACAATGATCTATGAGTTTATAATGATCTTCGTGACTTAACTCTAAGCGTTTTACCATTTCGAGTTGGCTTTCTGTCTTACCCGTATTTGTTTTTTGGTAATCCGCCATTTGGGCATGTTTGCTAATTACCTGTTCTGAGATAAACGTTTGAAATTTTACGTAATCTGCACCAGCATCTGCAGCAACATTAATAAGTTGTTTTGCCAACTCAACATCGCCATTATGATTTACGCCTGCTTCTGCTATAATTAATACTTTATTTAAATTCATAGATAACGTTCTTAGAGGTCTTTAATAGGTTTAGCAGGCAAACCTATGGCTAGTTTGTTAGATGCTAGGTTTTTAGTTAGTAATGAGTTGGCTCCTAATATAGAATTAGAGCCAATTGTTAGATTTTGTAGCACGGTTGCACCAGAGCCGATAAGATTATGATCACCAATTGTAATGCCACCACTTAAATTAACTCCAGGGTTTATAACATTACAATCTCCTATTACGGCATCGTGACCTAGCGTTACATTGAGATTAAAAATATTTAAGTCTCCAATTTTAATAGCACATGTAAAGTTACAACCAGCTGTAATTATATTACCGTAACCTAGCTCAATTTCATTCACATAGCCATTAAAACCGGGGTGAATTAGATTAGGGAAATTATAATTGGCGTAAACGCTTTTTAGTTTTTTAATAATTTGAGGGTCACCGATACCAATAGCTAAATTAGCAGAACTTTGATGCTTTAAAAAATCACTTTCGTTAATAATTGGAATACCAAATATAGGGTTTTGTTCAGTGTCATTTTTAGCAATGAACCCACAAACATTGTAGGTTAGATTTTTACTATTTATAGCGTCAATAAGATAGTAAACTTCTTTTGCAAAACCACCTGAGCCAATTATATAAATATCTTTAATCATTGTTTACAGTTTATAATTTAGACATTTTGAGGTTTATTTAATGATTACACAAATAGCGATTAATCTCTAGCAATTACGCTAGATTACACTACTTGGTAAATTTACAATTCTATTTTCTAAAAATTCAGAATTATCAAGATTACCACATTGTGCTGTAGCATACATTGGTAAAGAATTCATGAGTTTCCATATTGGTCTTGTCATTACACCAGCTTCATTGGTGACTTTTAAGAAATCGTTACGGGTTTCTATATTCTTTAATTCTATAGCATTTAGCCAAAAATTAGAGCTACTACTTGCTATTGGTGTTCTAAAATTAATAGCTTCATTTTCTTTGAAATGATTGGTATAAATACGTGCAAGTTTTTGCTTAGATTTTAAATAGCTTGGTAAAGATTCCATTTGTGCACAACCTAATGCTGCATTTAGATTTGGTAAACGGTAATTGTATGCCGTAATATCGTGGTGGTAATCCCAAGGATGCGGAACTTTTGCTGTAGTTGTAATATACTTAGCGCGCTCGGCAAGTAATTTGTTATCTGTAATTATCATACCACCTCCGCCTGTAGTAATGGTTTTGTTACCATTAAAGCTTAAGGTGCCAACCAAACCAAATGTGCCTGTGTGTTTATTGTTTTGGTAACTACCAAGCGATTCTGCTGCATCTTCAACAACAATAATATTATAAGAATTACAAAGTTCTACTACCTCTTTTATACGCATTGGTAAACCAAAGGTGTGCATTGGTACAACGGCTTTAATAGTTCGTTTTGTATGTTTGTTAATGCACTTTCCATCTATAATAGAGGTATTCTCTTTTAAGAATGTTTTTAGTTTTTCGGGTGATAAACCCATGGTGTCTTTATCTACATCTACAAAAATAGGGTGTGCATTACAGTAACTAATAGCATTGGCAGTCGCTACAAATGTTAGCGGTTGTGTAATAACTTCATCATTTGGTTTTACATCTGCTAAAAGTAAAGCAATGTGTAGCGCTGCTGTACCATTTACGGTTGCTATTGCATATTTAGAGTCTGTAAATTTAGCTACAGACGCTTCAAACTGATCTACAAATTTACCAACACTAGATACAAATGTTGAGTCTATACATTCGTTAATATACTTTTTTTCATTGCCTCTAAATCTAGGTTCGTGTAACGGAATAAAATCATCTGTTTTATAAATATCTCGGATAAGTGCTATAATCTCTTGGTGCATCAGTTACATTTTATGGTCTAAATATTTTCCGGTCTCTTTATGTCCGAAATCAGGAAGCATTTTAAAAAACAAAGCCGTTAAATCTTCTTTGGTCCAAGCTTGTTGTGCTTTTAGGTGGTTTATTGTATGTTCAAATAATTCTAGTTTTTGAGCATCAACGTTTAATTCATTTTTAATAACACCTAGATGCGTAAACCGATCCATGTCTAAGGTTTCGTTATCTGTAAAAAACTCTTCAAAATCTTTTTCGCCAGTGGTATCACTTTTTGTAAATAAGCAAGGCCATTTACCTTGTTGCGGTAAGGTTTTAGCTAAAGCTCTTGCCTCGTTTTCGGTAGCGCAAAGATGTGGTTCATAACCTAGAGATTTTACATATTTAATAGCAATATCAGCAAAGCTAATAAGATGAAGCGATTCGTTTAATTTAGGAAAAAATATATCTCTATTTTCACCAAAAATACAAGACATTAAACACAGTTCACCAGATTCTTTAGGTATTACAAAATACCGTTTAATATCGTTTGGCGCTACAATAGGCTGCAGCTTTTTAATGCGTTGGTCAAAACCATGTAATAATGAGCCATCAGAAAATGCAACGTTAGCAAAACGGGCTGTAGAAATTGGTATATATTTGCTTTTTCGCATTAAGAACATTTCCATTATACGCTTTGAAGCTCCCATCATATTTACTGGGTTTGCTGCTTTATCTGTAGATACACAGAAGTACTTTTTAACACCATTATCTATAGATTGCTGAATGGTTTTATCGGTATTAAAAATATTAACATCAATCATTCGCATTAAAGTAAATGGGTCTTTTTCGCTGCGTACATGTTTTAATGCAGACAGGTTTAAGACATAATCATATTTACCGTCAGACTTAATAAAGGCATCATATTCAGTTGAGCCAATATCTAGCCCAAAGGTTCTAAAATCACCATCTATATAACCAAAAGAACTTCTAATATCTCTAACGAGTTCTACCAAATTATTTTCGCTAATATCTACAACATGAAGTTTTTTAGGGTTGCGCTTAAAGATTTCTTTTGTAACGGCTTGTCCTATAGAGCCAGCTCCGCCAATTACTAAAAACCGTGACGCCGAAACGATCGTTTTTAATTGTTCTCGGTGGGCTTCAATATCGGTATTAAAGAGTTCTTTTTGCCTTCCAATAAGCTCTAGAATTTGCATGAAAATAAGTGTTTAATGTAAAAATACTATAATGTTTGTTAATCTCTAATACATCGGGTTATTTTCGTTTAAAATGTAGATGTCCAAGACTTATTTTTTCTTCGACATGTTCTAAATTATCTATGGCTGTAGAAAAGGCAGTAAATGCTTTTTTAAACTTTAAATTAGGATGTAGGTTTAATAACTCTGCCGGAAACAGTTTTGGCAATACAATAATGCGACTGTCTGTTTTAAAAATAAGAGCATAATCTGTTTTTTCTCTGGGATGAGGTTTTATATAAATTAGATCTGTGTGGGCTTGTGCAACAAAGTCTTTACAGAGGTCTATTTTTTGGTCTTCGTGCTCAATAACGCCATCTTCGTTTAAGGTTTGCGTTAAAATGATGCTTTTACTTTTATCTTTAGGGAATAAAGTTTCGGTGTTTAAGTCTGTGTTTGGTAAAAAGGCAGCAGATAGCGCATTTAGCTTATCTTGGTTTAGTTGCTTTAATGTGGTTTTCCAACTCAGTTTTTCAGATTTAATTTTTAGTTGTTTTGGCAAGTCTTTTGGTGAGGTTGCAAATACTTTGGTAACACGTTTGTCAAAACCATTTACCATTGGCCTATTTATAAGTAGCCCAACTATTTTTTTTGTTAAGCTTGGTGGTTTTGTAACATAGGTTTTTAGCCCATCTTCTATCATAAATTTATCATGATTTTGATATTTGTACATAAAATAATTTTTTGCAGAATCTGGCGAACAGATGTAAACATCAAAATTATCTGAACCATTTTTTATACGTTTTAATTCAGAATTTTCAGCGTCAACTAAGTCAACAATTTTCTTTCTATTAAAGGTGTATGTAAATTTACCAGCAAGTTTTTTCTGCTTTTTTCGGCCAGCCATTAAAATTACAGCATTAAACCATTCGGTTTTTTTTAAACCTGCGATTAGCGATTCAATATCTGGTGTAATTTCTACAATAACCAAAACGTTATTTTTAAGTTGCCGCTCTTCAATATGTAAAATAGAGAGTAGTATATGATATACTGAAGTGATAACAAATATTCCTTTTGGCTGCATTTAGTATTTAGATTAGAGTGTAAAAATAGGATTATTTTAAAGTTCAGTAAAAATTAATAATTCAAGTTATATTTGTGCGTCTCATAAAATTTAAGCGTTACGTGTATAGAACTAAGAACATACATACAGATTATAAACTAAACGAAGCCTTTTTAGATGATTGCATTGCGCACTTTGATACCAAGGGTACACCGTTTGGAAATCAAGACAGAAACGCATTAAAACTTTTTAAATTGGATGATATCACTTTAAATGTAAAATCATTTAGAGTTCCGAATCTAATTAATCAAATCGCCTATAAATTCTTTAGAAAAAGTAAAGCACAGCGTTCTTTTGAATATGCAAACAAACTAGATGGTTTAGGTATTGGTACACCACAACCTGTAGCTTACTACGAGTATAAAACCCTTTTTTTATTTAAGAAGAGTTATTACATCTCGGCACAATTAGACTGTGATTTAACGTACAGAGCGCTTACAAAAGATTTGGATTACCCTAACCACGAAGCCATTTTAAGAGCCTTTACTAGGTTTACGTATTTACTACATGAAAAAAATGTGAAATTCTTGGATCATTCTCCTGGTAATACTTTAATAAATAAGAGTACAAATGGTTACGATTTTTATTTGGTAGATCTTAACCGTATGGAGTTTAAGACTATGGATTTAAACGAGCGTATTAAAAACTTTGCAAAGCTTACAACGCACAAATCTATGATTAAAACCATGAGTGATGAGTATGCCAAGTGTTGCGGTGCATCTTTTGAGACTGTTTTTAATATTATGTGGCAAGAAACGCAAGATTTTCAAAACAGGTATTGGCGACGCCGCCGCATAAAAAACAAATTAAAGTTTTGGAAGAAAAAAAAGTAATTAACTCGCTTTAATGAGCTGTCTTAGTTTTTTGTACTTTAAATATGTAATCTTACCGGTTTGGTAACAAATTCTAAACCCATTTTTGCCGTCTAAAAACCCAAGTCTTAAAATAAAAGCTTTAAAAAAAGCCCAAAACGGATTCCATACTAACTTTATAATCGGTGCTGTTTTACCTTTATTAAAATAAGCTTTTGCTGCAATGGTAGAAAAGTAGTCTGTTTTCTCGTCCATTTCATTATAAGTAGCATACGTCCAATGTAAAATATCACCTTTTAAATGGCTTGTTTTTGCATTTGTATTGTGTAGCTTTACATTATCATGCGGGTTAATACCTTGCCATTCTGCTTTTGTTTTATCAAAAACACGAAGCTTTTTGTTTGGATACCAGTCGGAATGTTTTATCCATTGTCCGCAAAAATTATTAAATCGGTTGGCGTAATAGCCATCAAATATCCAGTTGGTTTTAAGCTGTACTATCGATTTTTGAAGCGTTTTAGATAAGGCTTCATCTCCATCTAACGATACCACATGGTTATAGCTTGCTTGTTGTAATGCAAAATTCTTTTGTTCTATGTAGCCTAAAAATTCTTGTTCTATAAACTTTACATTGTATCTTTTGCAAATAGATTTTGTATGGTCGGTAGAATAAGAATCTACCACTACAATCTCATCGACAATAGTTTCTAAAGATTGTAAACAACGCTCAATATTGCGTTCTTCATTAAAGGTTATAATAACTCCCGAGAGTTTAAGTGTTGTGTTGCTCATAGATTTGGTAAAAATAGTATTTTTGTGTTATGCATTCTAATCCGCAAGTTTCAGTAATTGTTAGTACTTATAATCAGCCAGAATGGCTGAGTTTAGTATTATATAGTTATGAACTTCAAAATATAAAGAATTTTGAAATTATTATTGCAGATGACGGTTCTGATTGGCGAACAAAGCAGGTTATATATGACTTTTCTGTAAAATCTGAACTTAAAGTTACTCATATTTGGCATGAGGATAACGGTTTTCAAAAGACAAAGATTTTGAATAAAGCTATTTCAGCAACAAATGCAGACTATCTTATTTTCACGGACGGTGATTGCATAGCACGGCAAGACTTTGTAAAATCACATTTTAATTTACGTCGTCAAAATACTGTACTTTCAGGTGGTTATTTTAAATTAAATAAATCTGTTTCAAAATATATTACAAATGACACTATTTTAACCGAGAAGTGTTTTAATAAGAATTGGCTTCTAGAGCATGGACAACCTAAAAGTTTTAAGTTCAATAAATTAACAACATCTATCTTAAAAGCTAATCTTTTAAATACTTTAACGCCAACTAAAGCAACATTTGATGGTATGAATGTGTCTTGTTATAAAGCAGATATTGTAGCAGTAAATGGCTTTGATGAGCGTATGCAATACGGTGGAGAAGACAGAGAGGTTGGTGAACGTATGATGCACAATGGTGTTTCGTTTTTACAAGTCCGTTACAGTTGTATTTGCGTACATTTGCATCACGATCGGCCTTATAAGGATGGAGAGACATTACGTTTTAATAAGCAGATACGAAACCAAACAAAAAAATATAAAAAAACATATACCAAATTTGGTATAAAAAATCAGCTTTAATGGTATTACCAAAAATTACTGTAATAATAGCAACCTATAACAAGGTTGATTGGTTAAAGAAGGTGCTCTATGGATATAGTATGCAAACTTATAAAGACTTTGATATAATTATTGCAGATGATGGATCTACAGAAGAAACAAAGCAAGTTATTGATACTTTTAAGTTGAATTACCCTGTAAATATTACTCATGCTTGGCATGAAGATAAAGGTTATAGACGCCAAAAAATACTTAATGAAGCTATTCTTGCAGCAAAAAACGAGTATATTTTATTTACTGATGGGGATTGTATTCCACGTAAAGATTTTATTGAAACACACGCCAAATATGCAGAAAAAGGTTATTTTTTATCTGGGGGTTATTGTAAACTTAATATGGATTTAAGTGAAATAATTTCAGAGAATGATATTAAATCTCATAATTCTTTTGATGTTAAATGGTTACAGTCTAAAGGTGAATTGGGAAGTAAAAATAAATTGAAATTGTCAGTTAAAGATAGTTTGGCAAATTTTTTAGATGTTGTAACACCAACAGGTGCTACTTTTAATAATTGTAATTCTTCGGCCTGGAAATCAGATTTAATTGCTATTAATGGATACGATGAACGTATGCAATATGGTGGTCCAGATCGTGAGTTGGGTGAGCGTCTTATTAATTTTGGTGTTAAAACTAAGCAAATACGTTATAAAGCTATTTGTTTGCATCTCGATCATGCTCGAGGTTATAAAACTAAAGAGTCACTAGATAGAAATCTAGCCATTAGAGCTGAAGTAAAGAAGTTAAATTTGAAATGGACTAACTTCGGTATGATTAAAGATAACAATTAAGACAAGCGTTTTAAAAAATTATCTAAATCTGTTAAAAAAAGTGAAGGTTTAAAATCTAAATATAATTCTGATGCTTTAGATTTTAATTTTTTTGGGTGTAAAACATCATCATAGTGTTGATGCTTGAAATCTTTAAGATGTACAGAGACATGCTTACTACCATCGTCAAACATATTCCAAGCTTCTTTTTTTATCCACGGCGAAAAAACGGTAAATGTAGGTTTGTTTAATGCCTTGGCCATATTTATAGCACCACCTTCATTACCAATTAACGCATTACAATGCCATGTAATTGCTAAGAACTCTCTTAAGCTTTTACCAAAAAGTTGAAAGTAAATTTGTTTTTGAGTTTCTGGTTTACATAGTTCATAAATGGCTTTTGCGTGTTCAGCTTGTTTCGGAATGTAATTAAATAATATCTGGCAATCTGGTTCTGCTTTTACAACACTATCAATAATAGTTGCCATATATTTAAAAGGATAGGTTTTTTCATTACTACTTCCTAAAACACCAATCATAAATAGCGGTTTTGATAGATTAATCTTATGTGATGCTAAAAATTGCTTTGCACTTTCTATTTCTGTTTTAGTAAGATAAATTTTAGGTTTTACTATGCGATTGATATCTATGTTCAATGGTTGTAATAATTGTAATCTATTTTCAATAGCCAAGCCTGCATTAGTTTTCGCTTTGTGCTTATGTTTAAATCTATGACTGTATACAAAGGCATTTTGCCCTTTTTTTATAGAAATTTTAGTTTTAGCACCAGACAAGAGAACCATAACATTACTAGATAATTTAGAATAAACATCAATAACCACATCAAAGTGTTCTTGTCTTAATTGTTGTGCAAATTTATAAAGTTTAAATTTACTTCTTTCGTGTGCTGGGGTGAAGAAATGAAAATGATTTATAAATGGATGATGCTCTACTACAGGGTAGGTATGCGTATTTAGTACATAATGCAATTCAGAATCTGGGTATTTCTGTTTAATAGCTTCAAACAATATGCTTGTGGCTAGTACGTCACCGATCATTTTTTGTTGAATGATTAATACCTTCAAATTCTGAATTGTTATAAGTTTATATTTGGTAAAATTAAGTGGTCTAAATCGTAACGTAATACCAATTATTACACGGCAACGTCATATTCGCGTAAGGCATCATTTAAAGATGTTTTTTTGTTGGTGCTTTCTTTGCGTTTGCCAATGATTAATGCACATGGTACTTGAAACTCTCCAGCCTTAAACGTTTTAGTATAACTGCCAGGTATCACAACAGATCTAGCAGGTACGACACCTTTTGTTTCTATTGGTGTATCACCAGTAACATCAATAATTTTTGTGCTCATTGTTAAAACCACATTAGCACCCAAAACAGCTTCTTTTTCTACACGCACTCCTTCAACCACAATACAGCGAGAGCCAATAAAAGCGCCATCTTCTATAATTACAGGCGCCGCTTGTAATGGTTCTAAAACACCACCAATGCCAACACCACCAGAAAGATGTACATTTTTGCCAATTTGAGCACAACTACCAACGGTTGCCCAAGTATCTACCATAGTACCCTCATCTACATAAGCACCAATATTTACATAACTTGGCATTAAAATAGTTCCAGCAGATATATAGGCACCATGTCTTGCAACAGCATTTGGTACAACACGAATTCCTTTTGCTTCATAACCTCGTTTTAGAGGGATTTTATCATGATATTCAAAAATACCAGCTTCTAAAGTTTCCATTTTTTGAATTGGAAAATAAAGAACAACAGCTTTTTTAACCCACTCATTAACTTGCCAGCCATCATTAATGGGCTCGGCAACTCTAAGTGAGCCTTCATCTAAAAGATCAATGACACTACGAATAGCATTAATAGTTACTTCATTTTGTAATTGAGAGCGGTCATCCCAAGCATTCTCTATAATAGATTGTAGTTGTTTCATTGTAGAAATTAAAAGTTAGACCTCAAAGATACTTTTATAATCAATGACCTTGAAAAACTTTTTATAAAAAGTGACCAATAAATAATGTAAAAGTTTAATAATCATTAAGTATTATGGTATTTATAGATATCTGAGAATTTTAATAATAGCTAATTTAAAAAAACCTTCTACCTCTTAATTTTGAGGGGTTTTCTCTTTAATTTATGCTTCTCAATAACAAAAGTGACGCAACATAAATATTTGGGTCTTATAATTAATTAATACAATGATTAACCTATAGAGGGTAACTTAAATCAGAGTTTAATTAATGGTTAATTTTAAAAACGTTTCTTTTTATTAAGGAGCGTTTTTTTTATTCTCTTATCTTTGTAGTAATGGGAAGAATATTAGCTATAGATTATGGTACTAAGCGTACTGGTTTAGCCGTTACAGACGAGATGCAAATTATAGCCTCTGGTTTAACAACAGTAGATACAAAGTCGCTTATAGATTTTTTAAAAGACTATACCTTAAAAGAGCAAGTAGATACATTTGTAGTGGGCTTGCCAAAGCAGATGGATAATACAGCATCAGAGAGTGAGGTCTATATTAAAAAGTTTTTAATACAATTAGATAAAGCTATTCCTCACATTACAGTTGTTAGAGTAGATGAACGTTTTACTTCTAAAATGGCATTTAAAACCATGATAGATAGTGGTTTAAAGAAAAAGCAACGAAAAAATAAAGCATTAGTAGATGAAATTAGTGCGACATTAATTTTACAAAGTTACCTTTCTAGCCATTAGTAATACGCAAATGTTTTTTGTTATTAAATATGGTAGTTTTTTACAAACTATATTTTACTATGGTTACATTGCAATTTAGTTTTTAAAGATTAAAATTTATCCATAGAATTTGGTAATTTTGCACCCGAAAATAAACCTATTATGATTTTACCAATCGTTGCTTACGGCGATGCTGTTTTAAAGAAAAAAGCAAAAGAAATAAATAAAGAGTATCCAAATTTAGATGTGCTTTTAGAGAATATGTACGAGACCATGTACGGCGCTATGGGTGTTGGTTTAGCTGCACCTCAAATAGGGTTGCCAATACGTTTATTTTTAGTAGATACCGAGCCTTTTTCTGATGATGAAGACCTCTCTGATGCAGATAGAGCGCAAATGAAAAACTTTAAAAAGACCTTTATCAACGCTAAAATATTAGAAGAAACTGGTGATGAATGGGCTTTTAATGAAGGCTGTTTAAGTATCCCTGATGTAAGAGAAGATGTTTTTAGACAACCAAAAATTAAGATTCAGTATCAAGATGAAAATTTTGAAACCTATGTTGAAGAATACGAAGGTTTAATAGCTAGAGTGATTCAACACGAATACGACCATATTGAAGGCGTTCTATTTACAGATAAATTATCATCATTTAAAAAGCGTTTAATAAAAGGAAGACTTACCAATATATCTAAAGGTAAGATTAGAATAGATTATAAAATGCGTTTCCCTGCCATGAGCAAAAAGCGCTAATACAAAATATATGAGTTTAGATAAAATTTTATCCATTTCTGGTAAACCAGGATTATTTCAAATTGTTACACAGACCAGAACAGGTGCTGTTGTAGAATCGTTACTTGATAAAAAGCGTATTACTGTAGGTGCGCATAGCAATATTAGTATTTTAAGCGAAATTGCCATCTATACATTAACTGAAGAAGTGCCGTTAAAAGACGTACTAAAGAAAGTTAAGGCTAAAGAAAAAGGTGAGCAAACCTCTATTAGTCATAAAGAAAGTAAAGATAAACTAGAAGAATTTTTCTTTGAAGTTTTACCAGATTATGACGAAGACCGTGTCTATCCTTCTGATATTAAAAAGATAGTACAATGGTATAATTTACTTCAAAAGAATGACCTTTTAAGTGCCTTAGAAACTGAAGACAAAAAGGAGACTTCTGAGGAAGAAGAATAAATAATACGTTAGTTCGAATGATTTTGATTTTGAATACTTTAGGAATCAAAAAAACTATCGATAACACTATATTACCAATTAATGTCTGATAAAACAGCCCAATTAAAAGCCTTTGAGCGTTTGTTAACTATTATGGATGAATTGCGCGAGCAATGTCCGTGGGATAAAAAACAGACTTTAGAATCTTTACGTCATCTAACTATCGAAGAAGTTTATGAACTTGGCGATGCCATCTTAGACAACGATTTAAACGAGGTTAAAAAAGAATTGGGAGATGTGTTATTGCACATTGTTTTCTATGCTAAAATTGGGAGTGAAACTAATGATTTTGATATAGCTGATGTCTGCCATAGTATTTGTGATAAACTTGTAGATCGTCATCCACATATTTATGGTGATGTTGTAGTTAAAGACGAAGCTGAGGTAAAACGCAATTGGGAACAGCTTAAATTAAAAGAAGGTAAAACAAGTGTGCTGCAAGGTGTACCAAAGAGTTTACCTGCTATGGTAAAGGCAAGTCGTATTCAAGAAAAGGTTTCTGGTGTTGGTTTTGACTGGGAACACCCAGAACAAGTTTTTGAGAAAGTAGAAGAGGAGCTAGAAGAACTTAAAGTTGAAATAGCTAAAGGGAATCAAGATGCTATTGAAAGCGAGTTTGGTGATGTTCTGTTTTCTATGATTAATTATGCAAGGTTTCTTAATGTGAGTCCAGAGAATGCTTTAGAGCGTACCAATAAGAAATTCATAAAACGTTTTCAGTATTTAGAGGGTAAAGCTAAAGATTTAAATAAATCTCTTAAAGATATGTCGCTTGCAGAAATGGACGTTTTCTGGGAAGAGGCTAAATTGCTTTAGCATATGTTTAGAAAGCCTACAACTAAGATTCTAAATCTATAGGTTTTGTCATCTTCTTTATGTATTTGGTCATTCTAAACTGTTATAGTACCTCAAATAACTTAGCGTGCATATTCTGTGTTTTGTTAAGTATCAGGTGACTATGGATCTACAAATGTTAAAACTTTAAAAATTTATTCTGAGCAACATCTAAAGAAGACTTTTCTACGTAACTAATATATATAAGAGCAACAATTGTTTTTATAATCTTAGTAGGAGATCTTAGTTATTATTTTAAGCGGTTGTAATTAAGGTTAATTTAGTTTAGTTAGGGCAAAACCCATCTGTAAATAACAGATGGGTTTTGATTTTTTAAGATTCCTGCGAAAGCAGGAATCTTTATAGGTCATTAATATGATATTTTTAGGTTTTACATATTACTAAGTTTTGTTGCATTGATGATAATTATGTTTTAGAACTTATTTTTTATCGTCTAGCATGTTTTTCCAGTCAGTAAATAATTCTTTAGAACATTTCTTAAAGCATTTGTATCCTCTTTTTTTTCTTTTTCTTTCACTTAATTCGGAATAAATTGAAATACATTCCATATCAAAATCTCCATACACATTGTTTAAATTATAAAATAATAGAGCTTCATCAATCTTTGAAGAGTATGTTCCCATATCCTCTATAAATTCAATTACATCATTATTATCAAAACCACCTATTCTATAGAATTTTGAGTTACTATTATTGAAAGCGATATAATAATTACATGAGCCAAAAACGGTACGACCTTCATTTTTTGATAATATAACATTTTGATTAAATATTATTTTCATTAAAATAATACTCTTAGAAGGATTTTCTACAAATTCAATTTTTTGAGATTGTATTTTTTTTATTAATGAAGTGCTGTCATTAACACCTGTACGAAACATAGTCATTAACTTTGCTTTGAACGCAATATTAGATGTGTCTATTTTACTTTCTTGCCCTTGTATACTCACACTTAAAAGAATGAGTATAAGAAAGGATAATTTTTTAATTATCATCGGTTTAGTTTTTACTAAATTAAAACAAAACTTAAATTTTTTTTATTGAAATGAGTAAATCTATACTCTCAATGAGTAAGAGTTATTAAAACACAAAAAAGATGCTAATTAGCATCTTTTTTATTATCAAATTTAATTTGTTTTTAACTATACATCCCACGTACCTTAGTAAGCTTAGCTTTCCAAGTTACTAAGTCATTCTTATGATTTTCAATATTTTTATGTACGTCTTTAACTAACGGATTATCTGATTTTACATTAGAGAAAAACTGTAAGTTGTTTTCTAGTTGATTGATTTCAGACTTAATTTCATCAATTTTTTTACGGATAAAATTTTGTTCATTATCTAGTAAACGTGTGTCTTCTGAGTTGGCAAGATTTTCAAGTTTACTATCAAACTTTATCATTTCTAACTCAGACTTATCCATTTTAAGCTTATCAAATAAATCATCTATGGCTTTGTAGAATTTTCCATCTATATAACGTTTGTTTTGAGGCACGTACCCAATGGCTTTCCATTCTGTTATTTTAGATTGCAGTGTTTTAATATCTACTTTAGGATCGTCTGTTAATTCTAAGGTTTTTAAATTATCTAGTAATTTAGTTTTCTTATCAAATGCATCAAAAAGGTGCTGATCTTGTGCTTTACGCTGAGCATGCATTCTATCAAAATAATGATTACAAGCGCCTTTAAATTGCTTCCAAATTTTATCGCTATCGCGTCTTGGTACGTGTCCTATTTTTTTCCATTGGTTCTGAATATTTTTCATCAACGGTGTTACAGTAGTAAAGTCATCACTGTCCTTGTGTGCTTCAGCTGTTTTTATTAAATCCTTCTTTTTCTGAAGATTTTCGTATTGATCTTTCTTTAAATCTTTATAAAAATGATTTTTACCACGATTAAAAGTTCTAACAGCATCTTTAAATTTTGCCCAAGTTGCTTCGTTTAACTTTAATGGTACTTTTCCTGCTTTAAAAAAGGCATATCTTAACGTTTCAATGTCTTTAATCTTTTTTTGCCAAACACTATGAGAATCGGTTGTGTCTTTTGCAATAGCTTCTATTTTAGCAATAAGCTCTTCTTTCTTTTCTAGATTTTTTTCGTGTACTTTATCTAAATTAGCATAGTAGTGCTGACGCTTGTCGTGTATGGTTTTTGTTGCTTTGCTAAAACGTCCCCATATTTCTTCTCTATGCTCTTTGCCTACTGGGCCAAGTTCTTCTTTCCACATTTTATGAAGTACTTGTAATTCTCTAAAAGAACGGTTGGTGTTATCGTCTTCTGCTAACTCCTCTGCTCGTTCTATAATTTTTAGTTTCTGCTCAAAGTTGTGCTTAAAGTCCATATCTCTCAAGTCATTATTGAGATGTAAAAAGTCGTAAAAACGTTCTACATGGTGGTGGTATGTGTTCCAAGCATTATTATATTTATCTCTAGGAATTGGGCCCGCATTACGCCAGGTTTCTTGAAGTTCTTTAAAGTGTTTGTATGTGGTGTTAATGTTTTCTTCAACACTTAACAAGCCTTTAATTTCTTCAATTATAGCTAATCTATTTTCTAAATTTTGTTTTAGGTTTTGCTCACGTTCTTTATAATATCCGTTTATAGAAGACTTGTAGTCTTTGTAAAGCGAATTAAATGCTTTTTTTGTATCGTCAGTGTAATAAAAGTCTATTACATTACCACCTTCTGCTACAAACTCTTCTTTTTTCTCATCTATTAACGCGCCAAATTTTGCATTAAATTCAGTTTTAATTTCATTTACATGTTTAGAAATGGTCTGAATTTTATGATGTTTTAAAAGAGAACCAAGTTCTGTTACCAAAGCATCCATAGACATAGCATGGTAATCTTTATCTTCAAGCTCATGACGTTCTGCATTAGACTCGTCTTCTGCATCTTCTGCATTAGAAGCGTCAATTTCATCAACATACTCTTCCTTAGTAGATTCATTTTCAGTAGTTACTGTAGGTTCTTCAGATTTAGCTTCAACTTCTTTTTCAGTTTCTTCTGTAGCTTTAACTTCAATAGTTTCCTTTTCCTCAGTTTCAACCTCAGTTTCAACCTCAATTTCTACCTCTTTTTCGATTTTAGTTTCAATCGGTGAAGTTGTGTCTTGTGTTGGAGTAGTCTCTTGAAATTCTACTTCTTTTTTTCCATCTGCATCTTGCAGGTTATCGTGCTCTGACATGTGTCGTTGTTTTTATTAAGATGTTAAAGATAGTAACAAGTAATATAACTACAAAGGTATTTGACTTTTGTGTCAATAAAATTGGGTGGTTAAGACTTATTCCAAATCTGCCAAGACTTTTCAGCTTGCAATTTTAGCATTTCTAAACCATTTATAGTGGTTGCTTTTTTATTAGCACCATAGCTAAGAAACTTAGTTTGTATTGGATTGTAGATAAGGTCGTAGAGAATGTGGTGCTCTGTTATGCCATTGTAAGGAATATCTGGGCACTTATCTACATTAGGAAATGTGCCAATTGGTGTACAATTAATAATAATTGTGTATTGTGTAATAAGGTCTTTTGTTAAGTCTGAATATAAAAATTTTACACCTTCTTTTTTTGAGCGGGATACATACTCAAATTCAATTTTTAATTTTTTTAAGGCGTAGGCTACAGCTTTAGATGCACCACCTGTGCCTAAAATTAAGGCCTTTTTATGGTGCTGCTTTAAATGCGGTTTAATTGAGTTTTTAAATCCGTAATAATCTGTATTGTAGCCTTTTGTTTTTTTATTGTTTGTTATTTTTATAGTATTTACGGCACCTATTTTACGCGCTTTTTTATTTAAGTTATTTAGAGTAGGTATCACCTCTTCTTTATAAGGAATAGTAACATTAAGGCCTTTTAAATTTGGTGTAGTCTTTAGTATATCTGCAAGTTCAGTTATAGTCTGTAAGTCAAAATTCACATAGGTATGTGGTAAGTTTTCAGTTTTAAATTTTTCAGCAAAAAAACTTCTAGAAAAAGAGTAGGAGATAGCACGTCCTACTAATCCGTATTTAAGTTTTTTGTTGTCTTGTGCGTTGTCCATACCAATCTAATCCTAATACAATGAGAATTCCTAAGCCAATATAAGCAATTGCTATATAGGTTTGGCTATTCAATTCTGGTAAAAAACGTTGGTAATCTGCAATGATCTGTTTACCAGTAGAGTCTGTCGCAAGAAGACCGTAAGTATTTGTTTTATAAATGGTCTTTTTCCATGGCCAAACCACACCTAATGAGCCAATAATAAAGCCCATTATTGTAGCAAGTGTAATATTTTTATAATGCTTAAGTATATAATTTAAAACATGAGAAAATGTAACTAAGCCTGTAATAGAACCTAATGTAAATACACTCAAAACTTTTAGCATTCTTATACGCGTTGCATTATGGATAAACTCAAAATTACCTCTAAAAACATCGAATACAGTGTCGTATAATGCGTTTACAGAATCTACAAGAAGTAATACATAATTACCAAGGAGAATTAAGATAAAAGAACCAGAAAAGCCTGGAAGCGTCATGCCAGACACACTTATTATACCACAAATAAATACAAAAAACAGGTTGTCGTTTTCTGTTGCAGGATCTAAAAAGCTAATACTTAAGCCTAGTGCAGCGCCTATTATGAGTGCTAGTATTGTTTTTTTGTGCCAATTGTTAAAATCTTTGCTGATATAATAAATAGATCCTAAAATCATTCCGAAAAAAAGCGACCAAACATAGAGCTCGTGATTGGCAATTAAATAGTCTAATATTTTAGAGATACTAAAATAACTAACCACCATACCAAAAAAAAGTAGACTTAAAAATTTACCATTTATGTAGCGGTAAAAACTCTTAAAACGACCACTAAAAAGTAATTTTAGTGCGGTTTTATTAACGCGTTGTAAGGAGTAAATAAATTCTTCATAAAAGCCGGCAACAAAAGCAACAACACCACCAGAAACACCAGGGACTTTATTTGCAGCACCCATAGCCAAACCTTTAATGACCAGAAACAAACGATCTTTAAGGGTTCTTTTACTTTGCATTAGGCTTTGTTTTTTTGTTTACCTAAACTTTCTAAAATTAAAATTGCAGCAAAACCAATAACAATAAAGAGAAGAGCCATTTGTAATTGATTGTCTCCGTCGTATGCATTAGGTAGAATGCTTTTGTCTAGTAAGGTTACGGTTTCTCCTTCTGAATTTATACGTGTTTTTAAGACTTTTTTCCAAGGCCAAATTTTATTAAGAGATCCAATCATAAAACCTGTTAATATGGCTAATGTTAGATTTTTTTGATGTTTAAACATCCAATTTAAAGTTTTAGAAAACACTTTTAATCCAATAATAGCACCTATAGCTAGTAGTGTAAATTTTAGTAGTGCATCTTTAAAAAGAGCCATATTTGCGGTAGTTAAACCTTCTACCAAATTATTTATGGTATCTATTGCGGTTTGGTAAGCACCTAAAATTAATAATATAAATGCGCCAGAAACGCCAGGTAAAATCATAGCTATAATAGCTATAAAACCGCAAAACAATAGGTATAAAGAGCTGTCTGGTGATGCAAAAGGTTCAGCAAGTGTTATAAAATAAGATAAAATTGAAGTTATAATTACAGCTATTATAATTTTAGCGGTCCAACCTTGTATTTGTTTTGCAATGTATAAGATACTAGCTAAAACTAAACCAAAAAAGAAAGACCACAGCAAAACTGGTTCATTATGCAATAGCCATTTAATAACTTTTGCTAATGACAAAATACTAATAGCAATACCAGAAAATAAGGCTAATAGAAAGTTACCGTTAATAGAGTTCCAAGCCGATTTAAAACCGTCGTTTTTCCAAACTTTAAAAACACTTAGATTTACTTTATCTATACTTTCTAAAAGTTCTTCATAAATACCAGAAATAAAAGCTATAGTACCACCAGATACACCAGGTACAACATCTGCAGCACCCATAGCAATACCCTTAAACGTAATGGCTAAATAATCTAAAAAACGTCTTTGCATTTCTTTAATTTAAATGAAGTGCTAATGTATGGATTTTTTTAGTTTGAGTTCTTTTTAGAATCTGAAATTATAGCTTTAACCATAGGTTTTTCTGTCAGCTTAGGAAATAATTCTGAAATGATAAAACTATAATCACGGTTAAGTAAAACAGCATTCTTTAGGTGAAACCGTCCTTCATCATACATGTGCATTACAAAGTAAAGTCCGCCAAGTCTATACTCAACTTCTGCATTTTCTGGATAAAACTCAGAGGCTTGAATTAGATTAAAAGATGCCGACTCAAACTCACCAAGTGCTATTAAGACGTCGGCTCTATTTAGCCAAGTATCTAATTCGTAATTACCCAAGTCTAAAGTACGCTTATAGCCACGTTCTGCTTCTTCTAAAAAGTTTAAACGTTTATTTATTGAGGCATATAGTTTCCAATATAAAACGTTGTCACAGTCTACATTTACAGCTTTATTTATATAATATAACGCTTTTTGATAGTTTAAGCGTTTCATATAAAATTTTGTAATAGCCAACCAGCCTTTATCTAATAAAGCGTCTTCATCTACTGTTTTTTTGTAAAACTGAATCGCTAAATCATCTTCACCTAGTTTTTCATAACAGTTACCAATTCTAAGTAATGCAAAAGCAGTAGGCTCGTCTAAGGCTAATGTTATTTTATAATTTTCAATAGCTTCTTCGTAAGCTTTTAGTTTTTCTAAAACCTTTCCTTTTTCAATATAAGCACCTACAAAGGTATCATCTGAGATTATAGCAAAATCGAAAGCAGCATTGGCTTTTTTGTATTTTTTTAGAGTAAAATATTGTCGTCCTAATTGGTGCCAACCTAATTCGCAATAAGGATTTCTATCTAAGAAACCGTTTAGATATTCTATGGCTTCTTCATTTTTATTTAAAAAATCGTAGCAGTAAATAATATTATGAAGTGCAGAATAATCAGACACATCAGACGCTAAACATTTTTTAAAATATACAATAGCATCATCAAATTTATCTAAAAACAAATACTCCATGCCAACTAAAGCATATAAATCTGCATCTTCATCTGGCGTGTCAGACATGCGTATAGCTATAAGCAAGGTTTCTATTGCTTTTTCGTGTTGGTCTTGTTTAGAGAGAACATTTGCTTTTTGAATAAAAATTTCTTCATTGGCGGGTTCTAAATTATGAAGTGTTTCTAAAATAGCATTGGCGTCAGAAAATTTATTTTCAATAATTAATAGCTCAACTTTAAATAATCTTAGGTTAACAGAACTAGGATGCTGCTCTAAACCGAGTTTAATTGCACGTTTAGCTAAGGCCGTTTTACCAATCTCTAAGTAGTGATGAATAATATTTTCAAATTCGCTTGAGTCAAAAAACAAAATATCATTTGTCTTTAACATCGATTCGAATCGAGTGAGGGATAGGTTTTCGTCTTCGTGACTATATTGCATAAACAGTGTTAATATTTGCTAGAATAAATTTACTCCTATCAACTGCAAATAATTGACTTTTGATTTAATGTTTTTAACAAAATAGTTAACATTGCGATTTTACTTCAGGTAATCTCTGTTAGGTGTTGGTATAGAGTTATTTGTATTTGTTTTTAAACTACTAAATAGTGTCTAAAATAGAGGTTATTATGTGGCATCCCTCAATGATTTCTGCATTAGAAATTGTTAGAGGTGGCGTAATTCTTATGGCCTTTGGTTCAAAAAGTAGCCAAAAAAGAATAAGGCCATGGTCTTGAGCCTGCATTATTACACTATTTACAACCTCTGGATTATCCATAATTATGGTGAGCATTAAACCACGACCTCTAATTTCTTTAATAAGATTATGTTTTAGATTTGTACGAATAAGTTCTTCTTTTTCTAGAGCCTCAGCCATTAAGTTAGAGCTGGTGATTTCTTGTAATGTAGCTAATGCTGCTGCTGCAATAACAGGGTTTCCTCCAAAGGTTGTGATATGACCTAGTTTAGGGTTATCGCTAAGTTGCATCATCATTTCGTTAGATGCAGTAAATGCTCCGATAGGTAAACCTCCGCCTAAACCTTTACCGGTAACCACAATATCTGGTTGGCAATTGTAATTTTCAAATCCGAATAGTTTGCCTGTTCTACCAATGCCTGGTTGTATTTCGTCTAAAATAAAAACAGCACCAACGGTATTACATTTTTGTTGTACTTTTTGTAAGTAGTTATTTATCGGTTCAATAAAACCAGCACCACCTTGTATGGTTTCTAAAATAACCGCAGCCGTTTTAGTTGTAATTTGTTCTAAACAATAATCACAGTTAAATGTTATATGTTTTATGTCTGGTATTAATGGTAAAAAAGGTGTTTTTCGTTCTTCAAAATCCATTAGGCTTAATGAACCCATTGTATTACCATGGTAAGCCTTTTTTGCTGCAATTATTTCGCTTCTACCTGTGTAACGCCTTGCTAATTTAAGACTACCTTCAATAGCTTCTGTGCCAGAATTTACTAAATATGTAGTTTCTAATGGTTTTGGTAAATGTTTTGCAATAAGTTTAGATAAGTCTACTGCAGGTTGTTGAATGTACTCACCATAAACCATGACGTGTAGATATTTATCTAATTGACTTTTAACTGCATTAACAATTTTTGGGTGTGAATGCCCTAAACTATTGGCAGAAATACCAGCTACAAAATCTAAATAGGCTTTTCCGTTACGGTCATAAATATATGAGCCTTTAGCGTAACTTACCTCCATAGCTAATGGATGTGGTGTTGTTTGTGCCTGATATTTTAGAAAATCGTTTTGCATTATGGTGTTATTGATCCGTTTTTTTCTTTATTGTAGATGTTTTAAGTTTTTCTTTAACTGGTTTCTGTATAACCGGTTTCTGTAGGGTTGTTTTATTTGTAATAGAATCTTTGCTAGGAAGATTACGTGCCGCTTTATTAGGCTTGTTGGGTGTTGCTTTGCCTGCAGCTTCTATTTTTTCTGTAACAGTATCATCAATAAACTCTTCTGATGGTACATAATCGTCTAGTCCCTTAATTTTTGGTAATATTAAAGGTGGGTCGTCTTTAAATATATCTTCAATAGCCATAGGTCGTTCTTCACCTCGCCAATCAAAACCTCTTAAGCGTTTACTATTATTAGGAAACTTAGATGGTGGTAGTAACTCTCCGTCGATTTGATTAATTAGAGCAATGCGTTGAATTGCTTTTTGTTTAATTTTTATATTAATGCTTCCAGATTTAGATTTATTAATACCAACCAATTCTTGGTCTTCGTTTCTAGAGTAGTAAATAACTTCAGCGTTTTTTATAACATCGACGTTATAGAGTTCGTTGTTTTTAAATAAACCAATTAAGCGCTGTCCTTTTATTTGGTTAAAATTGTCTGCGCCCAAGGTGTCTTTACTCACTAAGAAAGCGTTGTTAAAAACCTTTAGAGAATCTAGTTTTTCGGTTTTTACATCTGAAATTAAATGAATAGTATCACCAGTCATTTGGTTACCTAAATTCCATAATACAGGTTTGCGTTGAAGGGCAAACGCATCCGTAGAACCAAAGCGTTTTAAGTTTATCATTTTTGTTAACCCAGTTTTGTGATTAACGTGTAAAGAGTCTGATTTGCCTGCCAAGTCACTTTTAAACAAACGTACATTATTCCATCCTCTTGTAATACGGTTATCTGCTTTACCAGTAACCATTAGTGTGTCTGCATGTATGTAAACAGAATCGCGTTCTTGTACTGTTATGGCTACTGCACGCTTGGTAATAAAAAGCGAATCTTTTTCTCTAAACACTTCCGCATAGTGCCCTTTAATAATACTTTGATTAATAGTATCTGTAACCGTAATATTGTTTGTAGCTGAGGCAAAGCTTCGGTTTCTATCAAAATATAAGCTATCGCCTTCTACAGTTCTGTTGTCATAGTCGATACGCGCATTACGCTGAAAATGGCCTGTATTGGTATTGGTGTTATAAAAACCACGTTCGCAATATACTTTACTTGTTTCACCAATGATGGTAGATGGTCCAAAAAGGTAGGCATGGCCATTCTCTGTAAAGAAATCTAAGCGTTCTGTATTGAGCGTGTATTCCGGATTAACTAATACAACATCTTGTACAAATTGGTATTTTTTACTGTTGGTGTAATAGCGACCTATCTGACTTGTAATAGTGCCAGAAGAATCTCTAACCACTTTACCAGTAGTGTTATAATAGGCTTGTTGGTTGGCTCTGTTAAAATATAAGAGTTCTGTAGTAAGAGTTGATTGTGGCTCTGTTAAAACAACATCTCCTCTTGCAAAGGCTAATTCTGTTTTACCACTGTATTCAACATATTTTGCGATCATGTTAATAGAGTCGCCTTGTTTTAAGTTTACATTACTAAAGGCTTCTAAAAAATCTTGATCCTCGTAATAAATCGCTTTGTCACAAAAAATATCTGCTCCTTTATGAATAAAATGAACTTGCTTTGATTTATCTCTTAAAAAAACTTTAGCACCATCTTCTATTTCTGGATCTGTATATAGTGTACCAGCGTATGCAATAGTTATTTTTTGCTTTTGAGCAAAACTAAATGTAGCGGTACTAAAACAAAAGAATAAAAGACAAATTTTTATACTATTTAAAGCCATATAATTTTTATAACATAACATGTATAGATTTGCTTTAGTATGAGTTAACATTTATTTTAACACATTAGCCTTTCTCTTAAAATCTGTACCCTAAACCTATTTTAATTATATTGATATTTCTATTGTAATCAATATTAGGAACAGTATCATCAATATTAATCTTTACAAAATCGTATTGTACTTGTGTCATTAATTTTTCTGTAATGTCATAAGCTATACCAAGATTTAGATTTATACCAAATTCTTTTGAGTTTTGGTTTTCGTCATCTAAGATAGCTAATGCTTCATTATTTAGCTTGGCATTAAATATAAACATGCTATAACCTACACCTACAGAAGGATGAAGTTTGGGAAGTTTATCTAAATTGAGTTCTGCAAAAATCCTTGGTTGCAAAGTATACGCGTTAGTATCTGCTATTTGTGGTGCATCTTCTTTAGTATTTTTCAAATACCCAACATTAACAGAGCCACCAACAGATATAGCTTTAAAATTAGCACATCTGTATTTTAGTCCAATATCAATAATACTATTGTAACTTTGACCAACAAAGTTTTCATCTATTGTAACAGGATAATTTAGTGCTACATTAATTTTTTGGTTTTGTGTATAGCTTAAGCTTGCACAACAAAGTAGCACTAAAATAAAAAAGTTACGCATTACTAAAACGTCTTTAAACAGTTTTACGAATAATCGTTTGCTTTCTGTCTGGTCCTACAGAAACAATAGTAATTGGTATGTTTAATTCTTTTTCTAAAAACTCAACATAATCGTTTAAGTGTTTAGGTAATTGAGATGCTTCTGTCATCCCTGTTAAATCTTCTGCCCAACCTTTTACTTCTGTATAAATAGGTGTAATATTTTCTGCTTCAATATTGTATGGTAAATGTGTAATTTCTTCACCTTTATACATGTAAGAGGTACATACTTTTAAGGTTTTAAAACCAGACAGTACGTCACCTTTCATCATAATTAATTGCGTAACACCATTAACTTGGCAAGCATAACGTAAAGCTACTAGATCTAGCCACCCACAACGTCTTGCACGACCTGTCGTTGCACCAAATTCTTGACCTATGCGTCCCATAGTTTCGCCATCTTCGTCAAACAATTCTGTTGGAAATGGCCCTGAACCTACACGGGTTGTGTATGCCTTAAAAATTCCAAAAACCTCACCTATTTGGTTTGGTGCAACACCTAAACCTGTACAAGCGCCTGCTGCTGTAGTGTTAGATGATGTAACAAATGGGTAGGTGCCAAAATCTATATCTAAAAGAGAGCCTTGTGCACCTTCTGCTAAAATAGTTTTACCAGAAGCTTGTGCTTGGTGTATAAATTCTTCAGAATCAATAAATTTTAAACTTTTTAAAGTCTCTACTGCATTAAAGAAATCTGCTTCTAATTCTTTTAAATCGTACTGAATATCTACATTATAAAAGGCAATCATAGCTTCGTGCTTATCTGCAAGTGCTCTGTATTTGTCTTTCCAATCTGCTAATTCTATGTCACCAACGCGAATACCGTTTCTGCCTGTTTTGTCCATGTATGTTGGGCCAATACCTTTTAAAGTAGAACCAATTTTAGCTTTACCTTTTGCGGCTTCACTAGCGGCATCTAATAAACGGTGTGTTGGTAAAATAATATGTGCTTTACGAGAAATACAAAGTGATTTTCTGTAATCAACATCTTGCTCGTCTAGTTTATCTAATTCTTTTTTAAAAATTACAGGATCTATTACTACACCATTACCTACAAGGTTTACAGTATTGTCATGAAAAATACCTGAAGGAATGGTATGTAGCACATGCTTTTTACCATTAAACACTAAAGTGTGTCCTGCGTTTGGCCCACCTTGAAAGCGTGCAATAATATCGTATTTAGAGGTAAATACATCGACAATTTTTCCTTTGCCTTCATCTCCCCATTGTAATCCAAGTAGTAAGTCTACTGCCATTGTAAAATTTGTTAGTCGTCTTTTTTACGATTTCCGTAAAAATATAGTGAATGATTAGTTATTTGAATATCAAAAACCTCTTCTATGGTTTTTTTTATAGATTGTATACGTGGGTCACAAAATTCTATAACCTCGCCTGTGTCGGTTAGAATTACGTGATCGTGATTTTTATCGAAATATGATTTTTCGTAGTGTGCCTGACTTTTTCCAAATTGGTGTTTGCGTACTAAGGCACAATCTAGCAATAACTCTATTGTATTGTATAGTGTTGCTCTACTTACACGATAGTTTTTATTCTTCATTTTAATATATAAAGATTCTATATCAAAATGCTCTTCACTATCATAAATTTCTTGAAGTATAGCGTAACGCTCAGGTGTTTTTCTATGACCTTTATCTTCAAGAAATTGAGTAAAGACACGCTTTACTATTTCTTGGTTACTTTCTTCTTTAGTTACTTCCATAATTAAGAGACAAATTTACATAAATTTATAGGATATGAATTATTTAATTATGTATTAAAACTGAAAGAAATGAACAAGTTTTCAAGAATTTTAAAACTTTAAAAATTTACACGCGAATTACCTTATCTATACCGTTTATCTTTTTGAGCTTATCTATAAGGTTTTTTAGCATTGTTTGGTTTTTAACTTCAACGGTTATGTTGCCCGAAAACACGCCATCATCACTAGAAAAACTAATACTTTTCATGTTTACATGTAGGTTTTCAGAAATTAATTTAGTGATATCATTCACCAAACCTAAATTATCTATACCAGATAGTTTTATTTGTGAAGTATAAACTTGCTGCGACGAATCTATCCATTTCGCCTGCATAATTCTGTAGGCGTAGTTAGATTGCAAGCTCACAGCATTAGGACAATTTTTTTTATGAACTTTTATGCCCTCATTAATAGTTACAAAGCCAAAAACTTTATCTCCAGGTATTGGGTTGCAACAATTTGCTAAAGTATAGTTAAGACGTTCTTCCTCTTTGCCAAAAACCAGCATATCGTATTTAGAGGTAATCTCGTCTTTATCGATATCTTTTGGTATATCTTGTTTTCTTATTTTGTTTTTAATGTAACTCATAAAGGCATTGCTTCTAGACGCTGCAAATGCTTTGAGTTTCGTATTATCAATTGAGCCAATACCTACACGGTAAAATAAATCTAAAGATGTACTGAGTTTAAAATAATTAACTAACTCGTTTACCGAGTTTTCATTTAGTGTAATTTTGAGTTGTTTAAGTTTTCGTCTTAAAATTTCTTTGCCTTCTTCGGCTATTTCTTTTGTATCTGCATTTAACGCCGATTTAATTTTGCTTCTTGCTCTAGCCGTAGTCGCATAATCTAACCAGTTAGCATTAGGCTTTGCATTATCTGAAGTCATTATTTCTACACGATCACCACTATGTAAAACATGACTTAGAGGCATTAATTTACCATTAACTTTGGCACCTCGTGTTTTCATACCAACCTCGGTATGTATACTAAATGCAAAATCGAGTGGTGTGGCTCCTTTTGGTAATGACTTTAAATCTCCTTTTGGTGAGAATACAAATATTTCTTTAGAGTATAAATTAAGTTTAAATTGCTCTACAAAATCTACGGCGTCTGCTTCATTATTTTCTAAAGCTTCTTGCAGTCTATTTATCCACAGGTCTAAGCTATCATCTTTATCATCATTATTTTTATACTTGTAATGTGCAGCATAGCCTTTTTCAGCGATTTCATTCATACGCTGACTTCTAATTTGCACCTCTACCCAATGACTTTTAGGTCCAACAACGGTAATGTGTAATGCTTCGTAACCTGTAGATTTTGGTGATGAAATCCAATCGCGCAGCCTAATTGGATTTGGTGTAAAGTGGTCGGTAACGATAGAGTAAATCTTCCAAGCTATAAATTTTTCGTTTGCAATATCAGAGTTGTAAATAATTCTAACCGCAAATTTATCATAGACTTCATCAAATGAGACTCCTTGTTTAACCATTTTTCTACGGATACTAAAAATAGATTTTGGTCGGCCTTTAATCTCGTAGTTTAATCCTTCGGTATTTAAAGAATCTTCAATAACCTTAGAAAACGCTTTAATGTATTGGTCTTGCTCTTCTTTACTCTCTTGCATCTTTTCTAAGATGTCATTATAGACTTCGGGTTCTGTGTATTTTAGTCCTAAATCTTCGAGCTCAGTTTTTATATTATAAAGTCCAATTCTATGCGCAAGCGGTGCATAAATGTATAAGGTTTCAGATGCAATTTTTACCTGTTTATCTGCACGCATAGCATCCATTGTTTGCATATTGTGTAAACGGTCTGCAATTTTTATAATGATAACGCGTACATCATCATTTAATGTTAATAGCATTTTTCTGAAATTCTCTGCTTGCAAAGAGACGTCCATATTTTTCTTTAATGAAGATATTTTGGTAAGGCCATCTACAATTCTAGCCACAGCTTCGCCAAAAAGGCGCTCCATGTCTGCGATGGTATAATCAGGATTATCTTCTACAACGTCATGTAGCAGTGCTGCTGCAATAGAGGTGGCATCCATACCTATTTCTTGTGCTACAATTTTAGCAACAGCAATAGGATGAAAAATATAAGCCTCGCCAGATTTTCTGCGTTGGTCTTTATGGGCATCTACAGCTACTTCAAAAGCATGTCTAATTAATTTCTTATCGTCTGCCGTTAAGGTTTGATAGCTAACTTTAAGTAATTCTTTGTAAGCTTTGGCTATGGCTTTATTTTCTATTTCTATGGCTTCATCCGTCATAGAACTAAGGTAATGAAACCTTTTTTAATGGCAATTATTTTTTACCAGGAAATTTTGAAGTTTTGTAATCTGTATTTTTTTATTTTAAAGGTTAATATCCTGAAATTTTATTACCCTTATTTTAGTTTTATAAAATTTTAAGCTAAAGAGCAAATAGTGTTTTTTACTTTGTATTAAGTTTATATGGTTTTTATCTACCATAAATAAAATAACAGAATGATTACAGAAAAAATTAATTCATAAACTGAAAGTCTTATCGTATTTATTGTATTAACTAAAATTCGGTCAATTACTAAAAACGGAACAAAAGCAAAAACAGCAAGTAAGACTATTAATCCGCCTAAACTTGCTCCACCACTAAAAGTTAAAGCATATATGCCAAATGGAATCCCAACAAGCAAAACAAAGATGCCGAGAATTAAAAATAGAGTTGGCTTATCTTTAAAATTTGCATTAAAGTTTTTCATTATTTAATATTTTAGAGTCACTACTTTCTCAAATTGCAAACACGTTCTAGCAACGTTGGATGCGAATAATGCATAAAAACATACGCTTTATGAGGTGTTAAATTACTCAAACTGTTTTTAGATAGTTTTTTTAATGCACTAATTAGTGGTTCTGCTTTATATGTGTTTTTTGCATAATCGTCAGCCTGGTATTCAAAAACACGAGAGACGTAATTCATACCTAAGCTTGTAATTTCTGAGATAGGTGAGTAGAGTAAGCCAAAAGCTATTAGGCCAACATGAAAACTCGGAATTTCTACACCAATAGCATTAGATAATAACGGATTAGATATAAAAATAGATAAAATATAAAGTGTTACACCTGTTAGCAATATAGAAGTTATTAAATTGGAAATGATATGCTTCTTTTTATAATGACCAACTTCGTGTGCTAATACAGCCACGATCTCTTCATCATCAAGATCATTAACCAACGTATCGAAAAGTGTTACGTGTTTTTCGCTCCCAAAACCCGAAAAATAGGCATTAGCTTTAGTACTACGTTTAGAGCCGTCTATAATAAAAATTTTATCGAGATTAAAACCAACTGAGTTGGCATATTTCGAAATTTCACGACGCAAATCTCCATCCTCTAAAGGGGTTTGTTTATTAAACAATGGTACAATAAGTTTTGCGTAAAACATATTCATAAACACAGTAAAAACTGTTACAGTTGCCCAAGCATAGAGCCAAAAATACTGACCTGTAAGTTCATAAAACCAAATAATAAGCGCTAAAATGCCACCACCAATAACAGCCATCATTAGAAGGCCTTTTAATTTATCTAATACAAACAGTTTTATAGTGGTTTTATTAAAGCCGAATTTTTCTTCGATAACAAAGGTCTTATAATAAGAAAAAGGTGTAGTTATAATGTCGCTGGCCATCATAATAATGCTGAAGAATATTAAAGCGATTATTATAGGTTGGTTAGAATAACTTCTAGCAATAGCATCAACATATTCAAAACCATCTAAAAATAGAAAACCTAATGTTAAACTTATTGAAAATAATGAAGACCAAATACCAAACTTATAGTTTGTGGCTTTATAGTCTTGCGATTTTTTATAAGCGTCTCCGTCATAAACATCTTTTAGCGCACTAGGTATAGCATCATTAAAGTGTTTGGCATTTATTGCGTTTATAATTTTCTCTTTAATAAAGTTAACACTAATAATTATGATGATAATGTAGAATAATATGTCAGCTTTCATAGGTTTATTTAATAGGTTTTCAATACAATTCTTAAAAAAAGGAACTAATAAATTGACATCGTTTATTTAAAATTGCGTTGTCGTTTAGCTTCAAAAATAAGAATACCTGCTGCGACAGACACATTCATAGAGTCAATAACTCCTTGCATGGGTATACTAATATTTTGTGTTGCTGCAATACGCCAATCTTCAGTTAAACCGGTTGCTTCTGTACCTACTACAATAGCTGTTGGTAGTGTGTAGTCTTGTGTATGATAGGGTTGCGACTCTTGTAAAATGGCTGAGAAGATATTAAAGTTATAGGTTTTTAAGAATGCAATAGCATCTTCTGTACTTGCTATAGCAATTTCTGTTGTAAATACGCAGCCAACACTAGAGCGAATACTATTTGGATTATACAAGTCAGATTTTGGATTGGCTATAATTACAGCATCTACATTTGCAGCATCAGCAGTTCTGAGTAGTGCGCCAATATTTCCAGGCTTTTCGGGTGCTTCTGTAACTAAAATTAATGGATTTTTAGTAGTGAGCTTTAAATCTTCAAGGGTATGTGTTTTAGACTTTACAACAGCAATTACTCCTTCTGTAGTATCTCTATGTGCTAATTTTTGAAATACATCTTTAGAGATTTCAATAATTTCAATATTATATTGCGATAGAGCACTTGCTTCACTCTCAGAAAATAAATCCGGAAAAAATAACAGTGTTTCAACCTTATAACCACCTTTTATAGCTAGAGATAATTCGCGTTTTCCTTCAATTAAAAATAAACCATCCTTTTTACGTTGTCGCGATTTTTCTTTTAATAGAATAAGTTGCTTAATACGCGGATTTTGTGTGCTTGTAATTAGTTTGTTCATAGATACCACAAAAGTAATGTAATTTTAAATCTTTTTTTACGTCTAAGAATTAACTAAAACCACAACATGAAAAAAATAGCACACCTTATATTGTTAGCACTTATTACAGTAAGTTGTAAAAATGACGCAAAAGCAACATCTACTGTAGTTAACGAAATGTCCAAAACGGATATTACCACAAGCATTTATCCTGAGAACATGACAAAAATTTTTGATGCTCATGGTGGAATTGATCATTGGAATAAAATGGAAACTTTATCTTTTACCATTGAAAAACCAACAGGTAAAGAAATAACAACGACACATCTAAAAACAAGAGCAGAGTTAATTGATACACCCACTTATACTATAGGTTTTAATGGAAATAAGCTTTGGGTTAATGAAAAAGAGGGTAATGATTACAAAGGCAATGCTAAATTTTATAAAGGGTTAATGATGTACTTTTATGCCATGCCTTTTATTGTTGGTGACGACGGTATTATTTATGAAGATGCAGAACCCTTAGTTTTTGAAGGTAAAACGTACCCTGGTGTATTGATATCTTACGAAGTTGGTGTAGGAGAGTCACCAGACGACCAATATATTATCTATTATGATGCTGAAACAGGGCAAATGCAATGGCTAGCATATACCGTAACGTTTGGTAAAGACGGAAAAAGTAAAGATTTTCGTTTTATTAGGTACAATAATTGGCAAACGGTTAATGGTTTGGTCTTACCAAAAAGTATAGACTGGTATATTATTGAAAATAACTTGCCAATTAGTAAGAGAAATACAGTAGAATTCACAGATGTAATTTTAACTGAAATAGGACCAGATTATAACTTGTTTTCTAAGCCAGAAGGCGCTAAGATTATTGAGTAAATAGAGTGTAGTTAAATTATATTAACGTTATTATAAAGGGCGAATATATCGCAATAGTATAGTTAAAAAATACAAAGGTAAATTCAATACGTTTGTAATAACGTTAACTTTTGATTTGTTTTAGTAACAGAATAGAGGCGAAGTGTTATAACTAGAGAGCGCTTCATTAGACTCTAATTTAATGAATTTCTCTGTATTATTACTGCAAAAATAATAGTTGACACCTTTTTGCCCTTCGTTAGATTCGATTGTCTTTTCCTGTGTATTTATAACGCCAAAAGAGGTTAAAGTATCAAAGGTATCTTGTGTAACTTCAAAATTTGAATCCCACCAATAGAAGAGTTTGTTATCTTTAATGTGGTAACGCGATGGTATAATTTTACTTTTAGTGCCTATTTCGGATGCAAGTGTTGCTTCAATATGTAAGTCACTAACTTTTACTATGACTTGTATTAGACTTTGATGAGGTCTACCATTTACTAATCTGTATTTAGTACTATCAATATTACCTTTAACGTGCTGTAATACTTCTCGTTGTGTGATTTCAAAAACCGTATATCCTTTAAATAAATCATCAGTTTTAGAAAAATCTAAAATCGTTTTATCTATTGTACTATCGATACTATGAGAATCTTTCATACTTTGCTTTTTTGAACTACAGTTTACAACAATGAGTAGCACAGAAATAAGAAGTGGTAATTTAATGTTCATATTTAAATTTAAACAAAAAAAAGCGAACTTTTCAGTTCGCTTTTCATAATTAATCGTTTTGATTATATTTTTCTGCATAACGTTTCCAAAGTCGGGTTTGGTGTGTCTCTAAACTCAAATCTCTACCATCTATAAACGCTTTTATAACTTGATTGGTGCGCATGTCTAATGCGTCACCTTCACTAATAAATAAAGTGGCACTTTTACCAGCTTCTAACGTACCATACATAGCATCTATCCCCATAATTTTTGCTGGGTTTTGCGTAATTAGTTGCAAAGCTTGTTCTTTTGTAAGCCCGTGAGTAACTGTAGTACCTGCATAAAAAGGAAGGTTACGAGAGTTCATACGTTCCATCTGACCGCTTGGCTCTAAAGACACAAGTACGCCAGCATCCACTAATTTTTTAGCTTGTTTATAAGCATAGTCGTAATCGTCATCTTCTAGTTCTGGTCTAGAATGTACACGTTTTAAAAATACAGAAACATCATTTTGTTTTAAGAAATCAGCAACATTAGCAGCTTGATAACCACCAACAATTGTGATTTTAGAAACACCTTGAGATTTTGCAAAGTTTACAGCATCCGTTATGCCTTTTTCATCATCAGCATTAATATATAAATGCTTAGAGCCATCAAATAGACCTAGTAAGCCTTCGTATGGTAAATGGCGTTCACCTTTATTACCTTTATTGTAGCTCTTTGCTTCGTTAAAGTAATCTGCTAATTCTTTTACTTGTTTGGCATAGTTCTTATTTGGTTTTAAACCTGGATCTTCACCTAACCACCAGCGACCTCTACTAAAGCTACTTGGCCAATTAACATGCACACCATTATCCATTTTAATAGCAGCATCTTCCCAATTCCAAGCGTCATATTGCACTACAGATGAGGTTCCGGTAATACGACCACCTCTTGGCACAACTTGTCCTAGTAGCACACCATTAGGCCTCATAGATTCTATAATTTTAGATTCTGTATTGTAAGCAATAATACTTCGTATATGCGGATTAAAAGTTCCCATTTCGGATAAATCATTTGAGGCTTTTACAGCATCAACTTCAACTAAGCCTAACGTACCATTAGATACAATAAAGCCAGGATATACATGTTTGCCCTTTGCATCGATAACATCCATGGTTTGTAGCGTTATAGCATTAGGTTTACTGTTGTCTAGCACACGGCTTATTTTACCGTTACTTATTATGATTAGGCTATTTTGAATAACAGTTCCGTTACCAATATGGGCAGTGGCACCAACAATAGCAAAATCTTTAGTTTGCTTTGGTGCTGGTGTTTGTTGTGCAAAACCAAGTGTGATACACAACAGAAATACTACGATATTTATTTTGTTTATTTTTTTCATCTTTTAAATCGTTTAGTTGTGTTAGTCCATAGAGTCGCAATGCAACAATACTTTTTCTTTCTTTTTTATAGGTTGGGTTTTTAACCCTTTGTTTTTATCTTGAAGCATAAGATTAGTTAATTCGCTTTTTTCTTTCTTAATAGCTTCGCGCATTTGCTTGTCTTTAGCTAAGTCAAAATACGTTACACCTTCTATTATGGTTTTCTCTGCTTTGGCGTAAATAGATAAAGGATGGTCCGTCCATAAAACAACATCGGCATCTTTGCCTACTTTAAGACTACCAACACGTTCATCTAAGTGAAGTAGTTTAGCAGGATTAAGCGTTACAAATTTCCAAGCCTCTTCTTCGCTCACACCACCATATTTAACTGATTTTGCAGCTTCTTGGTTAAGGCGTCTAGACATTTCTGCATCATCACTGTTAATGGCAACAACAACACCAGCATTGTGCATTATAGCAGCGTTGTAAGGTATGGCATCATTAACCTCATATTTGTAAGCCCACCAATCGCTAAAGGTTGATCCTCCAACACCATGCTTGGCCATTTTATCGGCTACTTTATACCCTTCAAGAATATGTGTAAATGTATTAATGTTAAAGTCGAATTTTTCAGCAACTTTCATCAACATATTAATTTCACTTTGTACGTAAGAATGACAAGAAATAAAGCGCTCTTTATTTAAAATTTCGGCAAGCACTTCCATTTCAGTATCCTTACGGTAAGGTTTTCCACTTTTCTTTGCTTGGTCATACGCTTTAGCTCTACTAAAGTAATCCATAAAAACTTGCTCAACTCCCATTCTAGATTGCGGGAAACGTGCATTAAATTGGCTTCGCGATTGTTTTACGTTTTCACCTAAAGCAAACTTTATAAATTTTGGAGAATTCTCGTAAATTAAATCGTCTGCACTTTCTCCCCATTTAAGCTTAATGATAGCAGAGCGCCCACCAATTGGGTTAGCAGATCCGTGTAGTATTTGAATAGAGGTAACTCCACCAGCCAAATTGCGATAAATATCTACATCTTCATCATCTATAACATCTTCTATGGTAACTTCGGCAGACGAGTTTTGACCACCTTCATTAATCGATGCAGCGGCAAGATGCGAGTGTTCATCAATAATACCTGCTGTAATATGTTTGCCTGTTGCATCTATAACCTTTGCATTACTATTAGTAATATTTTTCCCAATTTTAGAGATTTTACCATTCTTAATTAAAACGTCTGTGTTTTCTAAAATACCTTCTTTTTCATTCGTCCAAACTGTGGCATTTTTAAACAGTAGCGTTTCAGCTTTTGGTTTTTCTGTAAAGCCATAAGCTAAATTAGGGTAGGTAATCGGACTCATAAAAGGTGTTGTTTCAGCAGTGTCTTCCTTCTTTTTATCCTCACTTTTCACAGCGATATCTACTTTAGCTTTATTGGCGTAGAAGGATAGATCGTTGCCAGTTGGCATAATCGCCTTGCCATTAAGACTAATGTCATTTGCAGCGTTAGCTACAACTCTAATGTATTCTTTTTTAGTGCTATCTGCTGTTTTAAATGTAAAGTTTACCCAATCATCTGCATAGCTCATTTTGGTACCTAAGGTTTTATCTCCACTTTCCAAGGTTGCGTTAGGTTTGCTTGTGCTACCAGAAATAGATAATTTATAAGTGCTACCAGCTAATTTAAAATTATAATCTCCATCAATATCTCTAACATTCATGTTTGCAAGAACGTGAGGTACACCTTGAACCCAATTTTCGTAAAGCTTAGTTGTCTTTTCAAAAATATCGCCATCAGTAATTAAAAAGTTAGCATAACTTCCTGTTTTAAGCGTACCTAAAACATCAGATTTACCTAATAAACGCGCAGGTATTGTCGTTAATGCTTCTAAAGCTTTTTGTTTTGATAGTCCATTTTCTATGGCTTTCATTAAATTAGAAGAAAATGATTTTTTAGACTTTAGGCCATGTGTTGTAAGTGCAAATTCAATTCCGCTTTCAGCTAATAATCTCGGATTATGTGGTTGTTGGTTCCAAGAACGCATATCACTTAATGACAACGTTTTTGCTAGAAAAGCGTCATCAACATCATAGGCTAATTGAAAATCTATAGGAAGAATAATAGTTGCATTTGTTGCTTTAACTTCTGCAATACGCTCGTATTCGTCACCACCTCCAACAATGGTATATTGAATGTTAAAAGCATCACCAACTTTATCGGCACGCATTAAATTAGCTCTACTGCCAGCTTCGAAAATTTGAGGCAAATTGGTGTTACCATTTAGAGCTTCTAGAGCCAAATCTTTAGTATCAACGTTTTCGTCTGCATACCATTTGGCATCATCGTACATTTGTCTAAGTAAGGCCATACTTCCCATAATTGACGATGGATACGACTGGCGAGACGTTACACTTTTACTAAATGATAGGTGTTGTGTAGTTTCGCCATCTACAACACGAACCGAATTATCTGCATTATTGTTTAGTGCAATTAAAGCTCCGGTTCCTCGTACAATACCATCTGGCATGTGTGTATTTACAACGCCAAAGCCTAATTTGTGCATTTCTGAGGCTGCTTTGGCATCATAATTAAAGGTCGCCATAACATCTTGTTCTGGCATAATATGGTCATTCCAGTAAAACCCACTTCGACCTGGTCCGTATTGTGGGCCATTGCCACCGCGCTTGGGTTTTGAAACCCCAAAGGTTGTGTACATATCTATAAAAGAAGGATAGATTGATTTGCCAGACAAATCGATAGATGTTGTATTCTTAGGAATACTTACAGAATTACCAACAGCAATAACTTTACCTTCTTTAATAAGAAGCGTTGCATTTTCTATTATTTCGGTTGGTGAAACGTGGATCGTAGCATTTGTAAATGCTGTGTAGTTTGAATTATTCGCTATTACACCAGAATTACTAGGAAAGTAGTCTTGAGCAAATAACGAAAAGCTGCACATAAGAATGCACAGTCGTAAAAGTGTTTTGGTCATAAAATTGGTTCGATTAATTGAATTCTAAAGATAAACATTAAAGCGAAAAAGAAAACTTAAAGTAAAAAAATTAACGTTTTATAAGTCTCGATTTTCGTGATAATTAACTAGCAGAGCTACAACATAGCTGTAACTTTTCATACCAGCAGATTGATTATTAGCTTTAAGAAAACTATCAAACGTTTTTTCGAAGATAGGTTCTATGGGATTTTCATAAGCTAACCAAAAATCTTGTGTTTCTTGGTAATTTTTAAGTATGCCTCTGTTTACAGTTGCAAGGATAGATTTATACGTTTTTGTATCTCTTTTGTAAATTTCAGCAAGACAATAACGCAAGGCGAACGTATAGCCCGAATATTTAAAATAGTTGTTATCATTTTGCATAGCAGCTAAGCTACCTATGAAATTAGCTTCGTTTTCTGCGGCATAGCCTAATTGGTGTGCAACTTCATGGCATGCTGTTGTTGGAAATTTATAGGTGGGTATGAGGTCATTAACTTGAGCTTCATTTGTAAAAGGGTTTAAATAACCAGAAAAACCCATGTAAGTAAGTGGTAAACTATAAAGTGATTTTTTAATACTCGTTGGTTTGTAGTTAAGATGCGGATATACTTTTGACAGTTTACTATATCCATTTTCCACATTATTTAAAATTTCAGTTTTTGTAAAGGGAAACTCAATTTTTAATGAGTCGTTGGTAGCTAATATATTGTGTAGATTATTAGATTTTGTAATGAGTTTTTTTGTAAATGTTACCAATTGTGCTGTGGTGTACTCTGCATTAATATTAAGAGATTTGTATAACGGTTGTCTGTAATAATTAAATGCCCAAAGCATATGGAAGGTAAAATAAGTAAGAGATAACGTTACGCCAATATCTATGCACCAATTTAACGTGTCTTTTACCACACGTTTTCTGTTTGTAAAACACCATCTAATAATATAAATACCAGTTAAAGTATAGAGTATATCACCAGCAGAAAAAGGCAGCCACCCAAAAACATAACGCATAAGTTTAGATAAATAAACATAAAGCCCATTACTGTAAAATTGTTCTACAACTTCAGGGTAGTTTTTTAATATTGAAACCAGGATGATCTGAAGTCCAAGAAAAATAACTAAAACTAGTTTTTTGTGTTTGTGCATGACTCAAAAATAGGTAAAAGTTGTAATTAGTTATTCTAAACAGAATGTATTTAAGATAATTTTAAAATTGAATCTGAAACAAGTTTAGAATGACAAGAAAGAGAACAAGCTATTTTGTAAATTTGCCACGATTAAAAATACAACAGATATGAGTTTAGAAATAAGAAACCTAGAGCCAAAAGCACTTTGGAATAAATTTGCAGATCTAAATGCCGTACCGCGACCTTCTAAAAAAGAAGAACGCGTTATAAAATTCATGAAAGATTTTGGAAAGAACCTAGGATTAGAGACTATTGAAGATGAGGTAGGAAACGTAATTATAAAAAAACCAGCCACAAAAGGTATGGAAGATAGAAAGCCTATTGTAATGCAATCGCATTTAGATATGGTGCATCAAAAAAATAACGATACTGTTTTCGATTTTGACACTCAAGGTATTGAGATGCATGTAGAAGGGGATTGGGTAAAAGCAAAAGGAACCACGCTTGGTGCAGATAACGGTTTAGGTGTAGCCACGATAATGGCTGTTTTAGAGAGTGACGCTATTGCACATCCTGCATTAGAAGCACTATTTACCATAGACGAAGAAACAGGTATGACTGGTGCTATGGGATTAAAAGGTGGTTTGCTTAAAGGCGAAATACTTTTAAATTTAGATACCGAAGAAGACGATGAAATAGGAGTAGGTTGTGCAGGTGGTGTAGATGTTACTGCAACACGCAATTATGCCCAAGAGGAAACACCAGAATTTAAAATAGGTTATGCCATTACTGTGAAAGGCTTACAAGGTGGGCATTCTGGTATGCAAATTCATGAAGGTTTAGGCAATGCGAATAAAATTATGAACCGTTTATTATTTGATGGTTTTGAAAATTTTGGTTTACGAATCTCTGAGATTGATGGGGGTAGTTTGCGTAACGCCATACCAAGAGAGAGTAATGCTAAAGTTTGTATAGATGCAATGCATGAAGCTGCTTTTGAATTTGAGATGATGCAATTGTCTGATAGTATAAAAGCTGAATTAAAAACAATGGAACCAGATTTAGAAATTAGCGTTTCTAAAACGGATACACCAGAGCATATTATGGATTTAGGCGTGCAAGAAGGTATTACAAGAGCTTTATATGCAGCTTGTAATGGTGTGTATCGTATGAGTCCAGATATTAAAGATTTAGTAGAAACCTCAAACAATATAGCACGAGTTATTATTAAAGATGGAGCTATTAAAATTGGGTGCTTAACACGTAGTTCTGTAGAGAGTTCTAAATTGGACTTAGCGAATACGTTAAGAGCTACTTTTGAGCTTACAGGTTGTGAGGTCGAATTTTCCGGTGATTATCCAGGTTGGGCGCCAAACATGGATTCTGCAATTTTAAAAGTATTGGTGCCAATTTACGAACGATTAAATAACGGGGAAAAGCCGCACGTTGCCGCATGCCATGCAGGTTTAGAATGTGGTATTTTAGGACAGAATTATCCTGATATGGATATGATAAGTTTTGGTCCAAATATTAAGGGAGCGCACTCACCAGATGAACGCGCACAGATTTCGTCTGCGCAGAAATATTGGACGTTTGTATTAGAGATTTTAGAAAATATCCCTAAGGCTTAATTTCGCTTTAGGTAATAAAAAAAGCAGCTATTTAGCTGCTTTTTTTGTTTAAAATAGTTCTACTTATTCTTTTATACTTGGTAGTTCAATATCAAAGAAAAGGTTTGCATTTCCTGGTATTACTGGTGGATTTCCATTTTCTCCATAACCCAAATAATAAGGTATAAATACGCGCGCTTTATCACCAATTTTCATGTTTAACATGGCTTCTCTAAAACCAGCAACTAACCTAGCCGTTTTGTTATATGGCATATCAAAAGGTACGTATGTTTGTCTTTCGTCAAATTTCCCATTCTTTTCTGCAACCTCTTTTAAAGTGGTCCAAAATAAAGTACCATCTTCAAAATAACCAGCACAATCAATATTTACGCGATCAGTTGGTTTTGGTTTTACACCATTGTTTTCTTCAATAAAAATCATAGCCATTCCCGTAGGTGACTCAATTCTACGACCGTTTAGAGTTTCATTCTTTTTTAAGAATTCTGCTTTAGCAACATCAGCTTTTGCTTTAGCTTCTTTTTGAGCTTCTTCTTTAATAGCCGCTTGTTTTTGTTTTATTAAAGGAAACTCTTCAGTCACTACATTAGGTGCATTAAATGCTTTAGCATCTGTACCTTTTCTAATAATATTTAAACTTGTAATAACAACATCTTCAACAGGTTTGTTGTTTCTAGCTTTTGGGTCTATAACCTTTACATTAGATATTGAATCGTGTACATCCATACCTTCAACAACTTGTCCGAAAACAGCATGTCTATTATCTAGACTTGGCCAAGGCTTTTCCATAATAAAGAATTGACTTCCGTTAGAACCTGGGCCAGAATTTGCCATAGATAAAATACCAGGCTTGTCGTGCTTTAAATCTGGATGAAATTCATCATCAAATTTAAATCCGGCAGAACCTGTACCTGACGCTGTAGGGTCACCACCTTGAATCATAAAATTATTCATAACGCGATGAAATGTAATACCATCGTAGAAACGTTTACCTTTATAGTCATCGCTTGCTAATGGATGATTTCCTTCTGCTAGTGCTACAAAATTTGCAACGGTTGCGGGTACCTTATCATAATGTAGCATGGCTACCATTGTACCTTTGTTGGTTACAAATTCGGCATAAAGCCCCTCGTTTAAATCAGGATAACGCTCTTGGCAAGAAATATTTACCAATACTAATAATACAACGATTGTTGTAAGTGCTCTTTTAATCATTTTTTTTAATTATTGTGTTAAGTGTTACGTTGCAAATTAAAGGAACATTTGTTCCTATTTTGTTGTCATCTCCATAATAGCCAAATGCTTTTTGGGATGGAAATATAAAGGTTGCAGATTCTGAAGGTTTAAGAAGTTTAAGACCTTCCCGTAAGCCGGTAAATAATTCTTCTTTATCCATAATGTATGTTTTGTTCATTTTAGGATAAATTTCTGAACCTTCAAAGTTTGAAATTGTATAATCGAAATTAATAATATCGCCAAATTGCGGTCTTATAGTGTCTCTTTCTACCTGCACGTTATAATGAAACCAAAATCCACTTTCTGAGGCTATATAGTTTTTGTTAGGGTTGTCCTTTATAATAGTTTCAATATGTGTTCTTTCTAGTTCGTTAAGTTTTTTGTTGCGCTCAGCAGATTTTTTTAAGAAAGATCCAGATTGCACAGACTCTGGCATTCTAGCTTCTGGTGATTTACAGCTAAAGCAAAAAAGCACCATTAATAATATAGCGCATGTGTTTTTACTCATCACGTTTGAGTTTTGCTTTAAGCGTTTGTGAATCTTAGATTTCATATTTGAGACAACTCTTGTTTATACTGTGGTAATATACTAATAAAATTCATAATTGTAGAGGACATATCGGTTTCGCTACGACCACCTGCAGCATTAGTATGGCCTCCTCCATGAAAATGGGCACGTGAAAATTCGTTCACAGAAAATTCACCTTTACTTCGTAATGAAATTTTAATAATACGGTCTTTAGCACTTTCAATAAAAATAGCGGCAAAAATAATGCCTTTTAGAGATAAGGCATAGTTAACAAAACCTTCGGTATCGCCTTTTTTAAAATTAAATTCGTCTAATTCTGCTTGAGATAGTGTAATGTAAGCTGTTCTTAACTCGGGTAATACTTTTAGGTTGGTCATTGCTCTACCTAAAAGTTGTAAGCGACTGTAACTATTAGTATCAAATATATTATTGTGAATTTCTGAGTTGTTTGCCCCTTTTTCTATAAGACTACCAATAACAAAATGTGTTCTGCTTGTGGTTGCTGAAAACCTAAACGAACCTGTATCTGTCATAATACCAACATACAAACATGTGGCAATTTTTACATCTATACGTTTGGTGTCGTCGAGCATTTCTATAAAGTTATAGACCATTTCGCAAGTAGAAGACATACTAACATCAGAGTACGTAAAGTTTGCATAATCATCTGGTTGCTGATGATGATCTATCATTATTTTTAATGCAGTAGCAGTTTCTAAAGCAGTTGCCATGTGCTCACCAGCACGATGAAACGCATTAAAATCTAATGTAAAAATAATATCTGCATTTGTTATTAGTGCTTTGCTATCTTCTGTCTCACTTTCAAATTTTATAACAGTATCGTCTCCTGGTAGCCATTTTAAAAAATCTGGGTAATCATTTGGCGCCACAACAATAGCGTTATGATTGAGAGATTTTAAATAATGATACAAGCCCAGAGTAGAACCCATAGCATCGCCATCTGGGTTTTTGTGAGGAACTATTACAATATTTTTTGGTGTACTTAAAAGTACTTTTATGTCTGGAATTTGTGCTTTAATCATAGTTGACGAAGATACAATTTTTTAGTATTTTGAGTACTTGATTAATTAAAGAAATGCATTACTTTTGCACCACATTAAAAAAAAATATACATGGCAACTAACAGAACATTTACAATGTTAAAGCCAGATGCTGTTGAAAAAGGACACATTGGCGCAATATTAGAAAAAATTTCGGCTTCAGGTTTTAGAATCGTAGCAATGAAATTAACTCACATGACGACACAAGATGCTCAGGCATTTTATGCAGTGCATAGTGAACGTCCATTTTATGGAGAATTAGTAGAGTACATGACACGTGGACCTATTGTAGCAGCAGTTTTAGAAAAAGATAATGCTGTTGAAGATTTTAGAACATTAATCGGAGCAACAAATCCGGCTGATGCAGCAGAAGGTACTATTCGTAAATTATACGCAGCATCTATTGGTGAAAACGCTGTTCACGGAAGTGATAGTGATGAGAATGCAGCTATTGAAGGTGCCTTTCATTTTGCAGGTAGAGATATGTTTTAAGCTTTTAGCTTTAAAAGTAAAAAAAGACCATCTGAAAAGATGGTCTTTTTTTGTTTGTAACTTGTTGTATTATATCGTGTAATTATATAATTGACATATAAAACAACTAGTAGTAATCCATTGTGAATTTTGATGAAATTTAGTTTTTCAATTGTATTTTTAGATTAAAAATGATGAGAATTTGTAATGAGAAGTACAGTTTTGGGTTTAAAAAGTTTTTTCAATAAATTTAGATATCTCAAGATTACTAGAACTGACGAGGTTTTTATATTTCAACATCTTTTTAATTAAATATAAGTTTATTATAAGAATCTATGTGATGTATTTAATGAATTTAGTTGAAAATTCTTATAAATTTAATAAACTTAGGTCACTAAATAGGTAATAGCATTATCTTTGCATGCGTAATGAGAAAGATAGATAATTCCAAAAATATTATAATTATTGGTTCTGGTATTGCAGGTATAGCTGCTGCTATTCGCTTAAGTGTATCGGGGCATAATGTAAGCGTTTACGAGGCTAATTCTTATCCAGGTGGTAAATTAACAGCATTGTCTAAAGCTGGTTATAGATTTGACATGGGCCCCTCTTTATTTACAATGCCACAATTTGTTGAGCAATTATTTGAGGTAGCACAAAAGCCAATACGTGATTATTTTACTTATAAGAAGAAAGCTGTAGTATGTAATTATTTTTACGAAGATGGCACTTTTTTTTCTGCATTTGCCGACACCGATAAATTTGCAAAAGAAGCGGCTAAAATCTTTAATGTGTCCGAACAAGCGGTTTTAGATTATTTTGAACAAAGTAAAAATAAGTATGACCTAACAGCGTCTTTATTTTTAGAAAAATCATTACATAAAGCAAGTACATACTTGTCTAAAGATGCCTTAAAAGCTATATTTAAAGTTAATAGTTTAGGATTAAATACAACGCTTTCTGGCTATAATTCTAAACGATTTAAAGATGAGCGCTTGGTACAATTTTATGATAGATTTGCGACTTACAATGGGTCGTCACCATACCAAACTCCTGGTGTTATGTCTATGATTCCGCATTTAGAACAACATTTCGGTACATACTTTCCTAAGGGCGGTATGCATGCCATTACTATGAGTTTATTTGAGTTGGCTAAAGATTGTGGGGTTACTTTTAATTTTAATAGTAAAGTAGAACAGATTTCAACACATCAAAATAAGGCTAATGGTGTTGTAGTAAAAGGTATTCCAATTCGTGCAGACATTGTGATTTCTAATTCTGATATTGTACCTACTTACAGGCATTTATTAAAAGCACACAAAGCACCAGAGAAGATTTTACAACAGCCACGAAGTAGTTCGGCTTTAATTTTCTATTGGGGAATTACGAAACAATTTCCGCAATTAGATCTACATAATATATTCTTCTCTGAAGATTATAAAAAAGAATTTGCTTCTATTTTTGAGAAAAAGACCGTTTCTAGCGACCCTACTGTTTATATAAATATATCCTCAAAAGAAGAGCCTACAGATGCACCTAAAGGTTGCGAAAATTGGTTTACTATGATAAATGTACCAAGTGATGAGGGGCAAGATTGGGATGCTATTATTACTAATGCAAGGCAAAATATTATTAAAAAGTTAAGTCGTTTGTTAGGTGAGGATATTTCTAAGTTAATTGCGTTTGAAGAAATTTTGGATCCAAGAACTATAGCCTCTAACACACAAAGTTACCAAGGTGCATTATATGGTGCCTCTAGTAATAATAAGTATGCAGCCTTTTTAAGGCACCCTAATTTTAAAAGTAGTATTGATAATCTTTACTTTTGTGGAGGTAGCGTGCATCCTGGTGGTGGTATTCCGTTGTGTTTACTTTCAGGGAAAATAGTATCAGAGTTAATTGAAGCAAAAAGCTAATGAAGCAGAATCAAAATTTTAAAATATCAATATTTATTATATGGCTATTTGCTATCTCTGGTATTATAGGTGTATCGTCTAGTGCGCAAGATTGGTTTTTATCATTAACACCATTAAATTTGTTATTAAGCTTGGTCATGGTGTTATTGTATATTAAGCACTACAATATTAAAGTTATAGTGGCATTATTCATTCCTTTTTTTTTAGGTTTTATAGCTGAAGCATTGGGTGTTAATTTCGGGTTAATATTTGGGACTTATGCTTATGGTGAAAATTTAGGTTATAAGGTTTTTGGTGTACCACTAATGATTTGTGTAAATTGGACATTGTTGGTTGCAACAACGGCAGACGTTGCTAAATATTTTGTAAAAAATAGTGTAATTTCAGCAATGCTAGGTGCCGGTTTAATGACAGGTCTAGATATTATTTTAGAAGTATCTGCACCGCGTTTTGATTTTTGGGAATTTGAAAATGGAATTATTCCAATACAGAATTATATAGGTTGGTTTGTTACTGCATTTATAGCGCATTTAGGTTACCAATACTTTAAAGTTGAAACTCATAAAGTAATATCGTGGCATGTATTACTATCTATAATTATATTTTTTGCCATATTTCTATTTGTATAAATGACGCAATACGATTATATCATATTAGGAGCAGGAGCTTCGGGTTTACTTTTAGCATATCGTATGTCTCAAGATGCGTACTTTAATGATAAGTCTATTTTAATTATAGATAAAATAAAAGATAAAGGTAATGATAGAACATGGTGTTATTGGGAAGAAGGCACAGGTGAGTGGGATGCTCTCTTAACTAAAACGTGGCCTAAAATTTATTTTGGAAGTTCTACAGTGTCTAAAACTATTGATATTTCGCCTTTTAATTATAAAATGATTAGAAGTGAAGATTTTTATCAAAACCTCTGGAAAAGTATTAAAAAAAAAACCAATATTACATTTATTGAAGCTACTGTAAAAACCTTTAATGGGTTAGAAAACGGTGCAGAAGTAATAACTGAAACAGCACGTTATATTGCTTCAAAATTATTTAATAGTTTACCAAATCCGCAAGTCTACAGCGCGCAGAAAAGATATCCGGTTTTACAACAGCATTTTGTAGGCTGGTTTATAAAAACTAAAACCGATGTGTTTGATGATAGCAAAGCCACTTTTATGGATTTTGCGGTTAAGCAAAGCGGCAATACACGGTTTATGTATATTCTGCCAATAGATAAAAGAACAGCTTTGTTTGAATATACTTTGTTTTCAAAACAATTACTTAGATATGCAGCGTACGAAACAGCTATTGCTAAATATCTTTTAGAAAAAGGCATTACAGATTACGAGATTTTAGAAAAAGAAAAGGGGTCTATACCAATGACTTCTTTTAAGTTTTACAAGTTAAATACAGCACATATTATAAATATTGGTACAGCAGGTGGTTGGACAAAAGCTAGTACAGGTTATACGTTTAGAAATACGTCTAAAAAAACAAAAGCCCTTGTCGCTTTTTTAAAGACCAATAGTGATCTTAGTAAGTTTCAAAAAATATCTAAATTTTGGTATTATGATGTTATTTTTTTAGATGTCTTAGCTAACAATAATAAAGAAGGAGCGGTGCTATTTTCTTCTATGTTTAAAAAGGCAAAAACAAAAACAATATTTAAGTTTTTAGACGAAGAATCTACGCTAATACAAGATTTTAAAATTATACTTTCTGTGCCACCAAGGCGATTTATACAAGCCTTACTTAGACGCTTGTTTTAATTTTGTGAATATAATTGCCCTCGGTGTGGTCTTAGGCTATCTCTAATGGGTTTCATCTCACTTTCATCAACAACTAAATAGGCTAAACTATGCATATCGCTTAAAGTTTCTACACCAGTTGTAAAAATATCTAAGTCATTAACATTAATATATTCTTTTAAGTGAAAAAGGTGATGTTCTGCCGTTTTTTGTCCAGCAGGTCCTTTAAAATCCCAAATTAATTTAAGTTTACGCATTAGCTACAGAAATATTATGTTCAACAAAGTTCTTAAAATTTTTCATATACCTATAGGATTCTTTCTTAAAAATTCTTGGCATGGCTAAAGTCATTATTTGCATAAAGAAATTAGTTGGTAAATATTCGTATTCTGCAACCCATTCTGTTTCGCCATTATTTGTAGTTCTAAAATAATTTTGCTGAATATTATACATACCTTTTCTATTGTAAGATGCATGTAACTCGTGTGGTAAGTTGCATTTTGTAATAGTTTCTTTTAGTTCTATTTTAGTGTTTCCAAAATTATAGACTAATTTCATCTTGGCTCCAAATTGTCCTGGTGTGCCAGAAATATGCTCGCTTCTTATAAGACCTTCTTGCCAATGCTTCATGTTATTAACAGAGTCTAGTTTTCTTATAACCACCTCGAGCGGTTTGGCTATGGTTATGCTATTGCGATATTTCATTACTGAGGGATTTGTAATAAAGATATGTAAAGGTCTATGAGTTTATGTAATTTTTCGATGAGCGTATCGTTTTCAGTGTTAAAACAATACGTTTAGAGATGACATAGTGTGCTTTGTTATAGTTTTCTACAAATGTTTAGCTAAATGAAAATGATTCTACTTGCTAAATACGCTATTTGTGTTATTTTTGCTCAGCTTCAAAAAGGCATTAGAATTTTAAATTTTTATTAAATAAAATTATAGATTATGAGTATTAAATTTAATAGTTTTTTTATAGTTCTGTTTGTGTTTAATATGTCCTTTTCTCAAAGTACTGATGATGTACTTTTAACTGTAGATGGTGACCAAATAAGAACATCAGAATTTTTAAGAGTTTATAATAAAAATCTCGATTTAGTTAAAGACGAAAGTCAGAAAGACGTTGATGGCTATTTAAAATTATTTACAGAGTACCAGTTAAAATTAAAAGAAGCTAAACGTCTTAAGCTCGATGAAGATCCTAAATATGTTAGAGAATTTTTGAGCTATAAAAAACAACTCACAAAAAATTATTTATCCGAGAATAAAGTAACAGATGCTTTAGTAAAAGAAGCTTATGACAGGAGTATAGTAGATATTAAAGCGTCTCATATATTAGTGAGATTAGACGAAAACGAAACCGATACACTAAAGGCATACAACCAACTATTAACTTTAAAAGAGCGTGTGCTAAAAGAAGGGTACGCTAAAGTGCAAGCAGATGAACATAATGGTGAAACTGTTTTTTTAGAAGATTTAGGTTATTTTTCTGCATTTAAAATGGTTTACGATTTTGAAACTGTTGCCTATAACACACCAGCAGGTACCATTTCTAAGCCCTTTAGAACACAGTTTGGTTACCATGTTGTAAAAGTTGATGACGTAAGGCCATCTGGTGGTACAATAAGTGCAGCACATATAATGGTAGCTTTAAAAGGTAAAGATGCAGCAAAAAGTTCTGAAAAACGTATTAATTTAATATATGAAAAACTTCAGCAAGGTGAAGACTTTGAGTCTTTAGCAAAACAATTTTCTGATGATAAAAGCTCTGCTAATGGTGGTGGTAAATTAACTCCTTTTAAAAGTGGCCAATTAACATCTATAAAGTTTGAAGATGAAGCCTTTGGCTTAAAAGCTGATGGTGATTTTAGTGCGCCTTTTAAAACAGAATACGGTTGGCATATTGTAAAACGTTTAAGTTTAAAACAAATTTCACCTTTTAAAGATTTAAAGCCCGCTTTAGAAACTAAAGTTAAAAGGGATGCGAGGTCTAAATTAATTAATTCTGCTATGGTTACAGAGTTAGAAAAACGTTATACTATTTCTCAAACAAAAGACGCAAAAGCTTATTTTGAAACTATTATTAATGCTGATTTTTTTTCGCGTTCGTGGAAAATACCAGAAACCTTAGCTAAGGATAAAATTCTATTTACTATAAATAATAATACTTATACATATTATGATTTTGCACGTCATCTATTGTCTGCACAACGTGCTTATAACCGTAAGACTGTAGCAACGACAATGCTTATAGAAAAAGAATTTAACGTATTTTATAGTAAAACAATTTTAAAATACAGAGAGGATAATTTAGAATTAGAAAACAAAGAATTTGCAGATATCTTAAAAGAATATAGAGATGGTCTTCTGTTGTTTGAGCTTATGGAAAAAGAAATATGGAATAAAGCCTCTAAAGATAGTATAGGTATAGAAAGCTATTACAATAATAATAAACAAAATTACCAATGGGCAGATAGAGTAGATGTTGTAATTGCATCGTCATCTAACAAAGAAGGTTTAGAGTATGCCTCTAAATTAATGAAAAAAGGAAAATCGGAAGAGACCATAAATACTAAGTTAAGTGAAACTAAAAATCAAAATGTCATCTTTACCAAAGGCATTTATAATGTTAACGACGGAAAACTTCCACAAAATTTAAAAATAAAAAAAGGGGTCTCTAAAATTTATAAACATAACGAGGCGTTTCATGTAATAGATATAAAAGCGGTTATGCTGGCAGGACAAAAATCTTTAGAAGAATCTAGAGGTAATGTTATTAACGATTACCAAAACCAATTAGAGTTAGATTGGCTTGCAGGTCTGTATGAGCGATTTAATGTTAGCGTTAATGAAAGTGCTCTAAGAGCTGTAAAAGCTTTAATAGAAAAACAATAAACTCTTTTGAATCAAAAATTATACATAGTTGTATTTTGCTTACTTTTAGTAGGCTGTAGCTTCTTTAAGAAGATAGATAGTGGCCAGCCCATCGCAAGAGTAAACGATTCCTTTTTATACCAAGAAGATATAAAAGGTGTTGTACCAAAAGGCGTTTCTAAACAAGATAGTACGCTTATGGTTAATGCATATATTAATAGATGGGCACAGCAATTACTTTTAATGGATGGTGCTAAGATTAATCTTAGCGAATCTAAACAGACCTCATTTTCTCAACTTGTAGAACAATACAAAGTAGATTTATTTACCAACGCTTATTTAGAGGGTTTAGTAAAAAAGAATATAGATACTATTGTCTCTTTAGATTTAGAACAACAATTTTACCAAGCTAATAAAGAATCGTTTAGGCTAAACGATGATTTGTTACAGTTTAGATATATTAATTTACCACTCAATCCAATCAATTTAGATACCATTACAAGAAGGTTTAAGCGTTTTAATGCAAACGATAAAAGATACTTAGATTCTATTGCTGTTCAGTTTAAATCTTACGTATTAAATGATTCACTTTGGGTGAAATTTAGTAACGTCACAGATAAAATTTCTATCATTAATTCAGAAAATAAAAATCAACTGTTAAAAAAATCTAATTTTTTACAACTCAAAGATTCATTAAACCTATATTTGATGCATGTTAATGACGTAAAAACTTTAGACGATTATGCACCGTTAGATTATGTCAAAAATTCAATTAAACAAATCGTTATAAACAAGAGAAAACTAGAGCTTATAAAGCAACTAGAAAAAGATATTACTAAAGATGCTATTAAAAACAACAAATTTGAAATATTTAACTAAAGCCATCATAATTATCTGCTTTTTGTCTTTTACCACAGGTAACGCACAAGAGATTATACAAGACGCTACAGAAAAGCAGTCTTTAAAACGAAAAGATACAGTAACCTCTGGTAATAAAATAAAAGCCGATGGTGTTGCTGCTGTTGTAGGTGATTTTATAATTTTAGAATCAGATTTAGACAGAGAAATTGCACAGTTAGAAGCACAAGGAGCCGATTTAGAAGGCACAACGCGTTGCGAACTTTTTGGCAGTTTGCTAGAGAGTAAATTGTATGCTCACCAAGCCATACAAGATAGTGTTGTTATTAACGAGTTGTATATACAATCTTTAGTAGAACAACAAATAGACGGTATTTTAGCACAGACTAATGGTGATATGGCAGGTCTACTAAAATTCTATAAAAAAGATAATGAAGCTGCTTTAAGAGAGCAGATGTACGAGATTAATAAAAATGGTTACTTAACGCAGCAAATGCGTTTAAAAGTTCTCGAAAAAATTGAAGTAACACCAGAAGAAACAAGACAGTTTTTTAACGGTATACCAGAAGATCAAAGACCAACATTTGGTACTGAGCTAAAGTTGGCTCAAATTGTTCTTATACCAAAAGTAAGCGAAGAAGCTAAAAGAGCAGTAATTGAGCGCCTTAAAGGTTTTAAGAAAGACGTTGAAGAAAACGGAGCAAATTTTACAACTAAAGCTTTGTTTTACTCGGATGATGGTTCTAAAAAAGATGGTGGTAAGTTGCCAACAATGAATAGAAAGCAGCCGAGAATGGTTAAAGAATTTAGAGATGTTGTCTTTAATATGCAAGAAGGTCAGATTTCTGATCCTTTTGAAACCGACTTCGGATTTCATATCGTTTGGTTAGAAAAAATAAGAGGTCAAGAGTACGATGTAAGACACATACTGCTACGTCCAGAAATAACACAAGCCGTTTTAAAGGAAACAGAAGATAAACTTAAAGAAGTTAGAGCTAAAATTTTAGATGGTACTTTAACCTTTGCAGAAGCAGCTAGAGAGTTTAGTGATGAAAAAGAAACTAAGTACGAAGGTGGCCAGATGACCAACCCAGTAACTCAAGATTTTAATTTTGAATTAACAAAAATGGAGCCTGAGCTTTATTCTCAAATACAAGACTTAAAAGATGGCGCTGTTAGTATTGTATTACAAGATCAAGATCGTGTTAATGCTATAAAATTTAAAATACTTACTGTTACAGACCGTATTAACGATCATAAAGCAGACTTCTCTAGAGACTATTTGAAAATTAAAGATTTAGCTTTACAAAACAAACAAGTAGAAGCTATCGCAGAGTGGCAAAAAGAAACCATTGCCAAAACGTATATTAAAGTTAATGGTGAGTATAGAACTTGCGATTTCACTAATAACTGGTTAAAAAACCAATAAATATGTCAGATGTTGCGGTAATAGAAAGTTTCGTTAAGAAATTTGGTGCTCTAAAAAAAGAAGTTGCAAAAGTTATTATTGGTCAAGATGAGGTAGTCAACCAAATTCTTATATCCATATTTTCTGGCGGACACTCGCTTCTTATAGGTGTACCTGGTTTAGCCAAAACATTAATGGTAAATACTATTGCACAGGTTTTAGGATTAGATTTTAAACGTATTCAATTCACTCCAGACTTAATGCCTAGTGATATATTAGGTAGTGAAATATTAGATGAAAACCGTCAATTTAAATTTATAAAAGGGCCAATTTTTGCAAACATTATTTTGGCAGATGAGATTAACCGTACTCCGCCAAAAACACAGGCCGCACTTTTAGAAGCCATGCAAGAACGCTCTGTAACAGTTGCAGGTCACCAATACAAGTTAACATTACCATATTTTGTTTTAGCAACACAAAACCCAATTGAGCAAGAAGGTACGTATCCTTTACCCGAAGCACAGTTAGACAGATTTATGTTTGCTATTAACTTAAAGTATCCCTCTTTTAAAGAAGAAGTAGATGTGGTAAAAGCAACAACAACAGATGTACAGTCTACTGTAAATGCTTTATTTACCGCACAAGAGATTATAGATTTTCAAAAAGTAATACGTCGTATTCCTGTTGCAGATAATGTTATAGAATATGCCGTAACTTTAGTTGGTAAAACAAGACCAAATGAAGAAACTGCAGCTAGCTTAGTTAAAGAATTTGTAGATTGGGGTGCAGGACCAAGAGCATCCCAAAATTTAATTTTGGCAGCTAAAACCTATGCAGCTACAAAAGGTAAGTTTTCTCCAGATATTGAAGATGTACAAGCCGTGGCTATCGGAATACTTAGACACAGAATTATTAAGAACTATAAAGCTGAAGCAGAAGGTGTTTCTGACGAGAAAATTATTCAAAGTTTATTTTAATACGTTAAATGAAATCTAGCAAGAGAAAATTAATACCAGCCATCATTGTTTTTCTATTTGGTCTCATTTTAACTATACTAGGAGCCTTATTTAAAATACAACATTGGGCTTTTGCTAGCGAGCTGTTAATTTTAGGAAATTTAATAGAAGTTATAGCTATCCTCATTGCAATTGTAATTCTTATTAAAATATACAAAGCTAAGTCTTAAATTCATAATTATTCTAAATAAGAGTAATTGTTAAATTATTGCCAATTACTTAATTTGTCTCTTAATATTTTTATTCAATCACAATAAATTGAGGTGTTTGTGATTTGTTTTCAGTAAAAAAGCAATTTTGTTACACATTTTTGAATCCTCTTTAAAATTTGTAAATTTGTGTCACTTAAAAACGAATTTTCAACCTCTTAAATATACTATATGGCATTTGATATTGATATGATTAAAAAGGTTTACGCTAACATGACAGAGCACGTAGATGCTGCTCGAGATATTGTTGGTAAACCATTAACACTTTCAGAAAAAATATTGTACTCTCACTTGTGGGACGGTAAACCTACAAAACCATTTACACGTGGTAAGGATTATGTAGATTTTGCACCAGACCGCGTTGCATGCCAAGATGCTACAGCTCAAATGGCTTTGTTACAGTTTATGCAAGCAGGTAAGCCAAAAGTTGCTGTACCAACTACAGTGCATTGTGATCACTTAATACAAGCAAAAGATGGTGCTGCAACAGATTTAAAACATGCAAATAGTACAAGTAGCGAGGTTTTTAACTTTTTAGAATCAGTGTCTAACAAATATGGCATTGGTTTTTGGAAACCAGGTGCAGGTATTATACACCAAGTAGTTTTAGAAAATTACGCATTTCCTGGTGGAATGATGATTGGTACAGATTCACACACTGTAAATGCTGGTGGACTAGGTATGGTTGCTATTGGTGTTGGTGGAGCAGATGCTGTTGACGTTATGGCAGGAATGGCTTGGGAGCTTAAATTTCCAAAATTAATAGGTGTTAGGTTAACCGGAAAACTTTCGGGTTGGACTGCGCCAAAAGATGTAATTTTAAAAGTAGCAGAAATACTTACCGTTAAAGGGGGTACAGGTGCAATTGTAGAATATTTTGGCCCTGGTGCTTTATCTATGTCTTGTACAGGAAAAGGTACTATTTGTAATATGGGTGCTGAGATAGGAGCAACAACATCTACTTTTGGTTACGATGATTCTATGGAGCGTTATTTACGCGCTACAGATAGAGCAGATGTTGCAGATGAAGCTAATAAAATTAGACCATATTTAACTGCAGATGCAGAGGTTTATGCTAACCCTGAGCAGTATTTCGATCAAGTTATTGAAATCAATTTATCAGAATTAGGCCCACTATTAAACGGTCCTTTTACACCAGATTTATCAACTACTGTTGGTAGTGAAATGACTGAGAAAGCAAAAGCAAATGATTGGCCAATTCAAGTAGAATGGGGTTTAATTGGTTCTTGTACTAATTCATCTTACGAAGATTTATCTAGAGCATCATCTATTGCACAACAAGCCTTAGATAAAGGTTTAAAGATGAAAGCAGAATTAGGAATTAATCCAGGTTCTGAGCAAGTACGTTACACAGCAGATAGAGATGGTATTTTAGGCATTTTTGAAAAATTAGATGCTAAAATATTCACTAATGCTTGCGGACCTTGTATCGGTCAGTGGGCAAGATATAGCGATCCTAAAAATGCGCCAAAAAATAGTATTGTACATTCTTTTAATAGAAACTTTGCTAAGCGTGCAGACGGAAACCCAAACACACATGCATTTGTAGCATCACCAGAATTAACAGCTGCTATTGCAATAGCTGGTCGTTTAGATTTTAATCCATTAAAAGATACTTTAATCAACGAAAACGGTGAAGAGGTAATGTTTGATGAGCCAACAGGATGGGAATTACCACCAAAAGGTTTTGATGTAAAAGATAATGGTTACCTAGCGCCAGTTGCTGATGGTAGTGGTGTAGATGTGTCTGTTAGTGAAACTTCAGAACGTTTACAATTATTAGAGCCATTTACACCATTAGGAAATTCTATTACAGGTGCTAAACTTTTAATTAAAGCCTTTGGTAAGTGTACAACAGATCATATTTCTATGGCAGGACCTTGGTTACGTTTTAGAGGTCACTTAGATAATATTGCAAATAATACGTTAATAGGTGCCGTTAATGCATTTGGTAAGAAAACTAACTTTGTTAAAAACCAACTAACAGGAGATTTTGGTGGTGTACCAGATACTGCTAGAGCTTATAAATCAGCAGATATTAAGTCTATTGTTGTGGGTGATCATAATTATGGTGAAGGTTCGTCTAGAGAACATGCAGCTATGCAACCTAGACATTTAGGTGTCGCAGCAGTAATTGTTAAGTCTTTTGCACGTATACATGAAACCAACCTTAAAAAGCAAGGTATGTTAGGTTTAACGTTTGCTAACGAAGCGGACTATGATTTAATACAAGAAGATGATACCTTCAACTTTTTAGATTTAAATGCGTTTGCACCAGAAAAGCAATTACATTTAGAAGTAGTACATAAAGATGGTAGCAAAAATGTTATAGCTTTAAACCATACGTATAATCAAGCTCAGATTGATTGGTATAATGAAGGTTCTGCCTTAAATTTAATCAAAAAAGAGAACGCTTAAAAATACGTGTTTTATATAATTATAACTCCTAGTTAATACGCTAGGAGTTTTTTTTATGCTTGATTATGAAAGTTTTAAGGAATTAAAACGACTGTTAGTTTATCTCAATTTAATTTTACTAACTATGAATTCATTCTGGGTATTCGAAGATGTCAATCTTTTTAGTATGCTTTGTCCTCACAAGTTTAAAAGGTTTAAAGCTTGTCATACTTTTGATGTGTATAAAAAAAGTGATTACATTTATTTTGAAGAAGATGCTGCCAATAAAATATATCTTATAGAAAAAGGAAAAGTAAAAATTGGCTATTACAATGAAGATGGCTCTGAGGTAGTAAAGGCTATTTTAAGCAAGGGTGAACTTTTTGGTGAAAAAGCCATACTTGGTGAAAATATACGTAATGAATTTGCACAGTCTATAGACAATACAACATCACTATGTCCTGTAAGTGTAGATACTATGCATGAGTTAATGAGAGATAACCAAACGTTTAGTTTTAAGGTGTATAAATTTATTGGTTTTAAATTTAAAAAGTTAGAGCGTCGTCTTCAACTGTTGCTTTTTAAAGATTCTAAAACAAGACTTAAAGAGTTTTTAAAAGAATTATGTACAGACTATGGTTATGATTGTAATAAAACTGGTGATAATATTATAAATCACCCTTACACACAAAAAGATATTGCCTCGCTAATTGGTATTTCTAGACCGACATTAAATATATTAATGAATGAGCTAAAGGAAGCCCATGTTATAGATTTTAACCGTAAGCAGATTAGAATTTATAAAATAACAGCATAATTTTGGTAATGAAATTAAAAATATCAAAACGTAATCTTATATTTCTTGCTATTATAGCACTACTATTAGTACCACAAATAAGAAACCCAATACAAGTTTTACTTCATAAAGGGTTAAGTTTTTTTAATAACTCTAGTATTATAGCAATAGATAAAAGACAAGCCTTATCTAATTTTAATTGGCAACTACAGTCCGATAAAGATTATAAATTAAACTTTAAGGATGCCAAGGGTAAAGTGGTGTTTGTTAACTTTTGGGCTACTTGGTGTCCACCATGTATAGCAGAAATGCCAAGTATAGAAGCCTTATATAAAGATTACAAAAATGATGTTGTATTTCTTTTTGTTACAAATGAAGCGTTTAAAACTATCGAGAAATTTAAGACCAAAAACAACTTTACCTTTGAGGTATTTAATCCTATAACTTCTGTACCTAATCAATTAGAGACACAATCAATTCCACGTACTTTTATTATAAATAAAAAAGGCGAAATAGTTATAGACGAATCTGGTGCTTTAAATTGGAATAGTATGAAAATTAGAAACCAATTAGATACAATGCTTAAAGAATAGAATTTTATTTAAAATATTTAAAAGGAACTATAAGCATGCCAAAGTTTTCACCTTTGTTTTTACCAATGTGTTTGTGGTGCATTTTATGAGCACGTCTTACACCTCTAGCGTATTTGTTATCAATATTGCGCAACCATTTAAAGCGTTGGTGAATAAATATATCGTGCACAATAAAGTATGCGAGGCCATAGGCCATAATACCAAAACCTATAGGGAGTGTAAACCAAATACCTTCATAACTCCATAGATAAAAACAAGACATACTTACTACAGCATAAAAAATAAAGAAGGCATCATTGCGCTCAAACCAACTATCGTGATCTTTATTATGATGATCCTTGTGTAGGCTCCATAAAAATCCATGCATAATATACTTGTGGGTAAACCATGCATTAAATTCCATTATTAAAAATGTACTTAAGAAAATTAGTATCCAAAAAAAAGTTTGCATAATAGGTCTTCTAATATTTATATTAAATTTAATTGATATTTTACATAACTCCTAGTCAGTAATTCTACTTTCTTGTAGTTAGGTACTCTTATTCTTGTAGATTTTATTTCTAGAGCAGGTGTCTTTTTTAGTTTATCTAGTAGCTTATTGTAATAGCGATATGCCATAAAAACACCAAATCTTGCTTCTAAAGGTAGGCGTTTTATACCTTCAAGACCTTTAGCAAAATCCTCTTCAATATCAGTAATTATTGCTTTTTTAGAAACTTCGTTTAATTCGTTTAAATCTGTATTAGGAAAATAAGTTCTACTTAAATCTTCAAAATCTGCTTTTAAGTCTCTAAGAAAATTTACTTTTTGAAATGCAGAACCTAAACTCATTGCAGACGATTTTAAATCTTCATACGTTTCGTTGTTACCATTTACAAAAACCTTTAAGCACATTAAGCCAACAACATCTGCAGATCCGTAGATATAATCTCTGTATTCTTGCTCAGATAAGTAGTCTTTTTTATGAAGATCTAATCGCATACTATTCATAAAAGCATCGACTAAGTGCTTGTCTATACCATATTGATGGTACGTCGCCTGAAACGAATTTAAAATAGGGTTAAGGCTAATTTTATCTACTAAAGCATTTTCTAAGTCTCTTTCAAAGTTTTTAAAAAGCTTTTCTTTATCGTAATCATGAAACGTATCTACGATTTCGTCAGCAAAACGTACAAAACCATAAATATTATATATGTCTTGTCTAATGGTATCAGACAGCATTTTTGTAGCCATTGAGAATGACGTGCTGTAAGTGTTGGTTACAAGCTTGCTACATTCTTTAGAAACAGTGTCAAACAGTGATTTCATAGTGATATTATATTCTGATACGGCAATTAAATTTCATTTTTATCAATCAATTCTGCAACGAGCTTACCAGATATTAGTGATGGTGGTACACCTGGACCTGGTACTGTTAGTTGCCCTGTAAAATATAAGCTTTTTACTTTCTTACTTTTTAGTTTTGGTCTTAAAAAAGCCGTTTGCATTAATGTATTTGCCATACCGTAAGCATTTCCTTTGTAAGAGTTATACTCACTAATAAAATCATTAACACAAAAAGATTCTTTAAATAGAACGTGATTTGTAATATTTTGATTTGTTCTTTTTTCGAAACGTTTTGTTATGATGTCAAAATATTTCTGTCTTAGCTCTGCTGTATCTTGTAGGCCTGGTGCAATTGGTACAAGAAAAAAACCTGTCTCACAACCGATAGGCGCCATACTGTGATCCGTTACTGATGGAAAATTAACATAAAACAATGGGTTTTCGGGCCATTTTGGGTCATCATATATTTCTTCAGCATGTTTTTCAAAATCGGTATCAAAAAATAAATTATGATGTTCTATGTTTTTTATTTTTTTATCAAAACCAACATAAAACAATAATGAAGAAGGTGCAAAGGTACGTTTATCCCAATACGATTCAGAATATTGTCTGTAATTTTTGTCTAGTAAAGTTTCAGAGTGGTGATAATCAGCACCACTTAAAACAATATCTGAGCTTATATCTTTTCCATTAACCGTTATACCTATAGTTTTACCATTGTTTACATTGATTTTTTCGACATTACTATTGGTGTTAATGTTAACTCCCAAGCTTTCAGCTAAAGCTTTCATTCCTTTTATAACTTGATACATACCACCTTTAGGGTGCCATGTGCCTAAGCCAAAATCGGCAAAATTCATGAAACTATAAAACGATGGTGTTTGGTTGGGTTTTGCCCCCAAAAATAATACAGGAAATTCTAAAGTTGATATAAGTTTAGTATTCTTAAAATTTTTACGAACTTCAGAACTTATAGTTTTAAAAAACTGATCTACTCTAGTTATAGTTTCTTTGGTTACTAACTCAAAAGGTGATAATCCTGGTTTTAAAACCACTTTATTAATAGCAATATCGTAGTGCTCTTGTGCTCTTGCAATAAATTTACGTAACGGTGCTGAACTACCAGGCTCTATACGGTCAAACTCTTGGCATATTTGATCCATGTGGTCGCCAATTGTTATAACATCATCTGAGAAAAATATTTTATAAGCAGGGCTCAGTTTATCTAGCTCATAAAAGTCACTAGTACGTTTACCAAAATCATTAAAGAATTTTTCAAAAATATCTGGCATCCAATACCAGCTTGGCCCTATGTCAAAAGTAAAGCCCTCTTTTATAATCTGTCTTGCGCGTCCGCCAACCATTGAGTTTTTTTCGTAAATACTTACATTATGTCCGGCTTTTGCTAAATAACAAGCTGCTGACAAGGCAGAGAATCCAGATCCTATTATTGATATTTTTTTATTCATTAAATATTATAATTCGCTTAGTAATGATTGAATTGAGCTAAATGCTCTCATGTTTGTTGGTAAATTTTCTGTGTCAACACAATTTAGCATTTGTCCTAAAACCCAAAATTCTATTTTAGGTGTTTTTAGTAGCATTTTATCAAAATCTAATATGTAGTCTTCAATTTCTTCTTTTTCTGGCTTTACAGTAAAGTATGAAACATATATAATTTCATCATAATAGTTTTGAAGGTCTGTTAAACTTTCTAATGGTACACTCTGGCCTAAAAAGATAGATTGATAACCCTTGCTTATAATTTCGTGATTAATAAACATTAAACCGAGCTCGTGTATTTCATTATCGGGCAGATAAAGCACAAATGTTTTTGTTGATTTGTTTATTTGTGCCGATTGTACTTGCTCGGTACTAGTTAATATTTTTTGCCTTATCAATGTTGTTAGAAAATGCTCATGTGCAGGCGTTATAGTGTTTGTTTGCCATAATAAGCCAATTTCTGTTAAGAGTGGTATGTAGATATCATAAAATATCTCAGAGAATCCTTTTTCTTTTAAAAGGATTTCGTAAGTGTTGTAGAATAATGCTTGGTCAAAATTAAGCATTGCTAATTTAAACGTATTTATAGCATGGCTTTCAATATTACTTTGCGATGCAATCTCTCTTACTAAGAGCGGCAACTTGTTTTCGTCTATAGTGGCTATTTTAGATATCTTATAGCCATTATTGTTTAAGAAACTTACGTTTAGCATTTTTTGAAAGCTTTTTAAATCGTAATACCTAATGTTAGTTTCTGTTCGTTTAGGTGTTAGTAGATTGTATCGCTTTTCCCAAATTCTTATGGTGTGTGCTTTTATACCTGTGAGATTCTCAAGGTCTTTGATACTAAACTTATTTTTTATGTTGTTCATTTTTTAAGCAAAATGTTTAAACAAAAATAATCTATTAGAATTATATAAGTCCAGAATTAACAAAAAATAAGTAAAATAGTAAAAGTGCGCACGAGAAGACTCGAACTTCCACGGACTAATGTCCACCAACCCCTCAAGCTGGCGCGTCTACCAATTCCGCCACGTGCGCATTTTATGATAAATAAAGATAAAAAAAAAGTTAAGCTTAAATGCTTAACTTTTTTTGTGACCAGTCTGGGGCTCGAACCCAGGACCCTCTCCTTAAAAGGGAGATGCTCTGCCAACTGAGCTAACTGGTCATTTTGTTTTTCTCTAACGAGGGTGCAAATATAAAAGCTTTTATTAATTAAACAACACTTTTTTTATTTAATTTTTTGTTTTTTTGCAGTCACATAACGTATTGTTTTAATAATCAATTTATAAGCCTATGAAAGTTTTTTTAATTGGATATATGGGATCAGGAAAATCCACAATTGGTAAGGAATTAGCTACCGTTCTAGATTTCAGTTTTTTAGACTTAGATGACTACATCATTAGTAAAGAAGGTATGTCTATTACGGAGTTATTTAAAACCAAAGGAGAAATTTATTTTAGAAAAATAGAAACAGCGTATTTAAAAGAAGTTTTAAACTTTAATAAAGATTATGTTATTGCTTTGGGTGGTGGTACACCTTGTTACAGTGGCAATATAGATCTTATTGCTAAAAGTATTAATACGGTTTCTTTTTATTTAAAATTAGCATTACCAGCTTTAGTAAAACGTTTAATGCCAGAAAAAGACTCAAGGCCATTAATTAGTCACTTAAAAACCGAAGAGGGAGTATTAGAATTTATAGGAAAGCATCTCTTTGAGCGTGCACATTATTACTCAAAAGCAAATCATAGCATTTTAACAGACAATAAAACGAAACAAGAAATTATTGAGCAAATAGTAAAGCACTTAGTTTAAAAACGCCTCATAAGGTTGTTTAGAAAGATTGACATGTACATGTTCAAAAAGAGAGGTAGATAGGGATATGCCTTTAAAATCTGCTTTTACTGGGTATTTTTTATGGTTACGGTTTACCAACACTGCCGTTTTAAACTGTTTTAATGGTACATCTAAAAAGTGCTTAATACCATAAATTAATGTACTGCCAGAGTTTAAGACATCATCGATGAGTACTATAGATTTGTTGGTGTAATCCTCTTTTTTAAGCGAAGTGGTTATAGGTTGCGTTGGCTGTTCCTTGTTAATAATAACTTTACATAAACTACATTTAATCGTAGAAATTTTTTCAAGATTTGCTTTTATTTTCTTGGCAAATAAATAACCATTACTTTCTATACCAGCAATAATAATCTCAGTCTCATCTACATTACATTCATAAATTTGATAAGCAATACGTTTTATCTTATGTTCAATTTCTTTGTGACTTAAGATTGTGTTTTTAGTTAATGCCATGAGGTCTTTTTTTCAAAGATAAAAAACAGTTCTTTATCGTGTCTTTCTTTTATAGAATTAATTGATTTTTCTAGAACTTTAATATTAAATGATTCAGTAAAGAGTGCATTGTACACCCTTAGACTACCACCAAATGGTGGCCCAGATGTGGTTAATTCAAAATTAAAAAATAATCCAACTAATTTCCCATTGCCCGCTAATAGACTATGCATTTTGTTAACATAATTGGTTCTTAAGCTTGGGGTAAGGGCACAAAAGAAGGTTTGTTCTAAGATTAAGTCGAACGTGTTATCTAAATCAAAAAAATTTAATTGTAAAAGTTGTTCAGATGGAAAGTCAGGAATACGTTGTTTTATATTGTCTAAAGGTTGTTTTACAAAATCTAACACATAGATGTTTTTAAATCCATTTTGCCATAAATATTCTGCTTCATAACTATTACCAGCCCCAGGTATTAAGATTTTAAGTGTTTTATCTGTAAGTTGATCTATATACGTTTTTAATGGTGTAGAAGGGTAACCAATATTCCAACCAACATTATTATTTAAGTATCGCTCTTCCCAATACGTTTTATCTAAATTACTCTTCTTCATTGTATCCATCTATATCGCGTCTATCTTTTTTAGTGGGTCTACCTGTACCTTTTTTTCTGTAATAATCTTTACTATATTTTAATAGTGCTTTAGCTTCAAAAGCAGATTTTGGTGTGGTGTCTGTTCTGTAGATGTCAACAAGTTTGGCGCCAACTCTATTTGATGGTAAATCATTTACAGTTAATTTGTATATAATTTGATCTTTTCTCAGTTCAATTTTATCTGTAGCATAGACATCTCTAGATGGTTTTACAGGTGCTCCATTTATTTTTACTTGTCCTTTTTTACAGGCTGTAGTTGCTATACTCCTTGTCTTGTAGTACCTAACACACCACAAATATTTATCAATTCTCATATATTTTTTTACTAAAAACTACGTTAATCTTATAGTACAAAAATATTATAATATTGTATCTTGCAGCCAAATATTAAGCAATAATGAACCTTATATTATTTTGTGGTAATATAGTATAAGTAAAAACACACTTTATGAAAATTAAATACTTCAAATTAGGATTTTTAGCATTACTTACATTGGCATTATGTATTTCTTGTGAGCCAGATGATAGTACAGACTTGAACGTCTTTGATGTTAGAGATAGAGTAGAGCAGCAAGAAACAGATAATGATTCTATTGTAGACTACTTTGCTACACACTATTATAACGCTAGTTTTTTTGAAACAGGTATTAACCATAAGATAGAAGATTTAGTAATTTCGGATTCACCAACTGATGCCGACGGAAACCCTAACAAATTATTAAGTGAAGCTTTAGCAGAAGGCACTATAATCACAGCAACCACCACTTTGTTTGAAACTGATTACACTTACTATTACATGAAACTAAACCAAGGTGGAGGTAAGTCTCCAGCATTTACAGACCAAGTACGTGTAAGATACCAAGGTTTTGATATGGAAGAAGAACAAGTTTTTGACCAAGTTGTAACTCCTATAAATTTACCATTAACGGGTATTAATTTTACTGGTGGTGCCATACCAGGATGGCAACGTATTATACCAGAGTTTAACACAGCATTAGATTTTACTAGTGGTACTGACGGTGTCACTAATTTTAATGATTATGGTTTTGGTGTTATGTTTGTACCATCGGGTTTAGCTTATTATGCTTCACCTCCTCCAGGTTCAACAATAGATGCTTACGATAATTTAGTGTTTAAATTTGAGTTGTTACAGATGGAAGAACTCGATCATGATGGTGATGGTGTTTTATCTTACTTAGAAGACTTAAATAATGATGGGAGTGTTTTTGATGAAGATACTGATGGTGATGGTTCATCTAACTATTTTGATCTTGATGATGATGGTGATGGTGTAGCAACACTTAACGAGTTATTACCAACAATTTATACCGTAGATACTAATAATGGTGATTTAGAGCCCGTTTTACTAGATAATGAATATGAAATCAGTAGAAGCGAAGAATTAGGTGTTATTACTATCAATACCGTTACTATAGTTGATACAGACAATAATGATATTCCAGATTACTTAGATGCTGAAATTACTATAAACTATAATGAAGAGTAAATCATTACTGAAGAGTTAATTTATTTACAAATAAAAAATAGCCGCTTTTAGCGGCTATTTTTGTTTGTAAAATTATGGTTTTTAAAGTGCAATAGATAAACTTAATATTAATTGATCTGGTCTGGTGTCTATTCTTCCGACAGCTTCTGTTCCAATATTGTTATTAATAAAGCTAGCTTCATTATCGTTAAAACCTCTTTCGTACCTTAAATCAATTCCAATTTTATTAAAATTAACACCAATACCCAAGTTTAAGCCTACCGAGAAATCATTTTCTACATCACTAATATTAATACCATCAAAATCTGTGTCTAAGATATATTGTAAAGATGGCCCACCAAATACACTTATTGGACCTAGTACTTTAATACCAACCAAAAGAGGTACGTCTATTTTTTTTATTTCGAAAGCACCACTTTTATAATCGCTTTTAGTAGCTGTGTACACAAGTTCTGGTCTAAAATAAAGTGTGTTGCCTATTTTACCAAATATGCCTATGTGGTAGCCTATGTTTTGGTCTGGGTTTTGAGCATTTTCACCAATAGACTCAAAGTAATCACCATTTGCACCATAGTTTAAACCACCTTTAAAGCCAAAACTACTTCCGTTTTGTGCATTTAAACTCAATGCTGTAATCGTTAAACAAGTAACAATTACAGCAGATTTTTTTAAAAATTTCATATTGTTCGTTTTTAAGATTAGGTAACTAATATCAAAAACGCTGCCAAAACAAAGTTATTTTCTTTTTAAGACAGTTTTTACAGCATTTTCTATAGCAGCACTATTTAAACCGTATTTATCCATTAATTGAGCAGGTGTTCCAGATTCGCCAAAAGTATCTTTAGTAGCTACAAATTCTTGAGGTGCAGGGTGGTTTTGAGATAATACTCTCGCAACACTTTCACCTAATCCGCCTAAATAATTGTGTTCTTCTGCAGTAACTATACAGCCTGTTTTAGCAACAGAATCTAATATAGCTTTATCGTCTAGAGGTTTAATAGTATGTATATTAATAACCTCTGCAGATATACCAGCTTCATTTAAAGTTTTTGCAGCTTCTAATGCTTCCCAAACCAAATGGCCAGTCGCAACTATAGTTACATCGTTACCTTCAGTAAGTTTTACAGCTTTTCCTATTTCAAAAGTTCCGTTTTCGGGTGTGAAATTTGCCACTTTTGGTCTTCCAAATCTTAAATATACAGGGCCGTTATGTTTTGCAATAGCTATTGTTGCAGCTTTAGTTTGGTTGTAATCACAAGTGTTAATAACCGTCATACCTGGTAACATTTTCATTAAACCAATGTCTTCTAATATTTGATGTGTTGCACCATCTTCTCCTAATGTAACACCAGCATGAGAAGCACATATCTTTACATTTTTGTCTGAGTAAGCAACACTTTGTCTTATTTGGTCATAAACACGACCTGTAGAAAAGTTAGCAAAAGTACCCGTAAATGGTATTTTACCACCAATTGTCATACCTGCCGCTATACCAATCATATTAGCTTCAGCAATACCAATTTGAAAAAAGCGTTCAGGATGGTTAGCTTTAAATTCGTCCATTTTTAATGATCCTGTTAAGTCTGCACAGAGTGCAACAACATTTTCATTTGTTTTGCCAAGTTCTGTTAAACCAGCTCCAAATCCTGATCTTGTGTCTTTACTTCCTGTGTTTGTGTATGTCTTCATTCTGTTATTTTGAAACTGTAATTAATTTTTATTGTCTTCTTTATATTGTCCACCTTTATGGCTTCGAGAATAGTGTTATTTTTTTCAATTATTTTCATAATTAAACCACTAGGTATATTTGGCATGGTCTGGTCTGAAAAACCAGATTTTTGAAATGCAATTTCAAATATTTTTTTAAATATTTGATTGTTATTTACATCATAATCTTCATCTGTAGCCATGGTTATGGTGTCATTAGGATTACTACTAGGAAACATAGTGTAGGCTTTTATTTGTTTGCCTAAAACGGTCATTGTTTCGCCAGTATCTTCTGTTATTAAATCTAAACCCTTTTCGTCATTATTACCTCTGTTAGTTGGTATAAATGAGTCTAGATTTAGGTTAAAGTAAATGAGGTTTTTATTTAACTCAAATACTAGGGTTAATGTACCATCTTCTGTATTAAATATGATATTACTTTTTGCATTAACAAAATCTTCTGAAGAATTTTTTATCATTGATTTTGCTAAGCCTAATGCTAAATCATTATAGTTAGTCCAAAGATATTTACCATTCTTACTAAAACCAATAGATATGGTGTCTACTTTTGTATTACGATTACTCGGTATTACATAGTCAGCAACATAGTCTATTTCTATGGTCTTTTCTTGAGAAAAGGTGTGTGCAGAGATTATGAAAAAAGCAAAAAATAGTATTTTCTTCATATTTAGTAGTCTCCTAAAGTTTCTGGGTTTTGAGTTAAAGCATTTTCTAATTGCTCATCATTAGGTGCTTTACCATGCCAAGCATGTGTATGCATCATAAAATCTACGCCATTACCCATTACTGTTTTTAGTAAAACACAAATTGGTTTTCCTTTACCAGTTAAAGATTTTGCTTCTGCCATACCTTTTAGTATTGCCTCTATATCATTACCGTGTTCAATTTCAACAACTGTCCAACCAAAAGCCTCAAACTTACCTTTAATGCTTCCCATTGGTAAAACACTATCGGTAGAACCATCAATTTGTTGGCCATTTAAATCTATGGTAGCTATTAAATTATCAATTTTTTTAGCTGAAGCATACATCATAGCTTCCCAATTTTGACCTTCTTGTAGTTCTCCATCACCATGAAGACTATAAATTAAATGTGCATCATTATTTAGTTTTTTTGCTTCTGCGGCACCAATGGCAACAGACATGCCTTGGCCTAAAGAGCCAGATGCTATTCTAATACCAGGTAAACCCTCGTGTGTAGTTGGGTGACCTTGTAAACGTGTGTTTATTAATCTAAATGTATTTAATTCTTCTACAGGAAAATAGCCAGATCTTGCTAAAACACTATAATATACAGGTGAAATATGTCCGTTAGAGAGGAAAAATAAGTCTTCACCACTACCATTCATATCAAAACCATCTTTTGTTTTCATAATATCTTGGTAGAGCGTTACGAAAAATTCAGCACAACCTAATGACCCACCTGGGTGACCAGAGTTCACTTTGTGTACCATTCGTAATATGTCTCTACGAACTTGAGTAGTTAAATCTTTTAATTCTTGTGTGTTTGGCATTTTATATCGCTTAAATTAGTGCTACAAAAATAGTTTTTTATAGTAGCCTTTCAAAAGTGTACAGCATGCACTTATTAACGATTTTAAGGATTTGCTAACAATTTTAAATTTAATTAAGATGTCAATGCAGTTGAGTTAATTATATTTGCCGTTAGACAAAGTTTTAATGAAATTTACACGATTAGCAAAAGATAAAGCCACAAAGGCAAGGGCTGGTAGTATTACTACAGACCACGGTACTATAGAAACACCAATTTTTATGCCTGTTGGCACCGTTGCATCCGTTAAGGGTGTACACCAGCGAGAATTAAAAAATGATATTAACCCAGATATTATTCTTGGTAATACCTATCATTTGTACTTAAGACCACAAACTCCTATTTTAGAAAAAGCAGGTGGTCTTCATAAATTTATGAATTGGGATCGTAATATCTTAACAGATTCTGGTGGTTACCAAGTCTATTCTTTATCCTCAAATAGAAAAATAAAAGAAGAAGGGGTAAAGTTTAAGTCGCATATAGATGGTAGTTATCATGTTTTTACACCAGAAAATGTGATGGAAGTACAACGTACTATAGGTGCAGATATTATTATGGCTTTTGATGAGTGTACACCCTATCCATGCGATTTTAATTATGCTAAAAGATCTATGCATATGACGCATCGTTGGTTAGAGCGTTGCTTAACACATTTAAAAAAGACACCTTTTAAGTACGATTATGAGCAAACATTTTTTCCGATAGTACAAGGTAGCTGTTATAAAGATTTAAGACAACAATCTGCAGAGTACATTGCCAATGCAGGAGCAGAGGGTAATGCTATTGGTGGATTATCTGTAGGCGAGCCAGCTGAAGAAATGTATGCTATGACAGAAGTGGTTTGCGAAATTTTGCCAGAAGATAAACCAAGATACTTGATGGGTGTTGGTACACCAATCAATATTTTAGAGAATATAGCGTTAGGTGTAGATATGTTTGATTGTGTAATGCCAACACGTAATGCCAGAAATGGTATGTTATTTACAGCATATGGTTCTATAAATATTAAAAATTTAAAATGGGCAGACGATTTTTCACCTATTGATGAAATGGCCATTACATTTGTAGATACAGAATATAGTAAAGCCTATCTAAGACATTTGTTTACTGTAAATGAATTATTAGGGAAGCAAATAGCAACAATTCATAATTTAGGATTTTATTTATGGTTAACTAGAGAAGCAAGAAAACATATTATTGCTGGTGATTTTGGACCTTGGAAAGATAAAATGGTAAAACAAATGGACAATAGATTGTAAAGCGTGAAGATTTTAGATTGGTACATATTAAAACGTTACTTATTTACATTTTTAATGATGTTATTACTGTTTATTCCTATCGGAATTACAGTAGATTTAGCAGAAAAAGTTGGTAAAATACTCGAAAACAACGCACCATTTGGTGAGGTTTCTGCATATTATCTAGATTTTACAGTTTACTTTGCTAATTTATTATTTCCGCTGTTTTTATTTCTTTCTGTTATTTGGTTTACTTCAAAACTTGCAAATAATACAGAAATTGTCGCTTTCTTAAGTTCGGGTGTTTCATTTTCTAGGTTTTTAAGACCCTATTTAATAGGGGCTACAATAATTGCATCTATAGCCTTATTTTTAGGCATGTATTTATCTCCAATTGCTAGTCAAGGGTTTAATGAGTTTAAGTTTAAATATTTAAAAAAGAACAAGAAGATTCAAAAAACAAGAGACGTTTACACACAAATTAACGATAACGACTTTATTTACATAAGTAACTTTATCACAAAACAAAAAAGAGGTATAAATTTTACTTACGAGCATTTTGAAAATAATGAGTTGAAATTTAAAATATTTGCTGATAACATAAGATATATAGAAGAAGATAGTACCTATAGATTAACCACCTATTTTAAACGTACTTACGAAAACGGTAAGCAAACCATTGAAAAAGAAAGACGTAAAAATATGGACTTACCTTTTGAGTTAGAAGATTTAACGCCTGTTGAATATGCTGCAGAAACAAAACCCTATGGAGAATTATTAGATTTTATTGCTGCTGAAAAAAGAAGAGGTTCCCCAAATATTGGACGTTACCAAGTTGTAAAGCTTAGAAAATGGAGTCTACCAGTCTCAATATTTATATTAACTATTATTGCTGTTGCTGTGTCATCAGTAAAACGAAGAGGGGGTATGGGTGCCAATTTAGCCGTCGGTATAGCTATAGCTATGATATATGTTTTCTTTGATAAGATTTTTGGTGTTATGGCAGAACAATCTAATTTTGAACCTATAATTGCTGTTTGGTTTCCTAACCTTGTATTTGGTATTTTAGCAATATTTCTTCTACGCAATGCCAAACGCTAAACTAAAACATTATCTACATTTACACCTGCTTGTATTTATTGCAGGTTTTACCGCTATTTTAGGAGAACTTATTACCATAGGCTCATTGGCACTTGTTTGGTATAGAATGACTATTGCGGGCATTTTAATGTTCGCTTTTATTAAATTTACACGTCTTAAAACAAAAATATCTATAAAGACTTTTTTACAGTTTTCTGTGGCAGGTATTATTATTGCTCTGCATTGGATTACTTTTTTTGAAGCCATAAATCAATCAAATATATCTATCGCCTTAGCCATGTTTTCGTCAGGTGCATTTTTTGCGTCTTTTATAGAGCCTATTTTTTTTAAACGACGTATTTTATTTTATGAGATACTTTTTGGACTAGTCGTTATTATTGGTGTTGCATTAATATTTAGTAGTGAGATTAATTATATTAATGGTATTCTATTAGGTTTAGCATCTGCTTTGTTTTCAACATTATTTGCTGTTATTAATGGCAGATTTATAGAAAAACATAATGCTACAATTATTTCGTTTTATGAGTTTATAAGTGGTGTGGTATTTTTAACCATTTTTATACTTTTATCTGGTATTAGTTTTAATGCCGAATTTTTTACACTTTCAGATAAAGACTGGTTGTACTTATTTATTTTAGCGTCGGTTTGTACTGCTTACGCTTTTATTGGTGCGGTAGAAGTAATGCGCTATATAAGTCCGTACACCGTAATTTTATCATATAACTTAGAGCCATTATACGGTATAGGACTGGCACTCATTTTGTTTCCTGAAAAAGAAAAAATGTCACCACAATTCTATATTGGTGCTATACTCGTATTAGGTGTTGTTTTATTAGATGGTATTTTTAAAAACTATAAAAAGAGAAAAAGCAAAACCAATACCATTACCAATTAAGTTTTTATATTTGTAGCAGATTAACTAACTAAACTAAAATCAACTTCAAATTGTATGGAATATTTAGAGTTTGAATTACCAATAAAAGAATTAGAAGACCAATTAGATAAGTGTCAAATTATAGGTCAAGAAAGCGATGTAGATGTTACAGAGACGTGTAAACAGATAGAGCTTAAACTTTCTGAAACTAAAAAAGAGATATACAAAAACTTATCTGCATGGCAACGTGTACAATTGTCGCGTCATCCCAATAGACCTTATACTTTAGACCATATACATGCACTTTGTGGAGATTCATTTTTAGAGCTTCATGGAGACCGAAATGTAAAAGATGACAAAGCAATGATTGGTGGTTTAGGTAAAATTGGCGACCAAACTTACATGTTTATAGGCCAACAAAAAGGATATAATACCAAAACAAGACAATACCGTAATTTTGGTATGTCTAATCCAGAAGGCTATCGTAAAGCTTTACGTTTAATGAAGTCTGCTGAGAAATTTGGTATACCTGTTGTTACTTTAATAGATACACCAGGTGCTTACCCAGGTTTAGAAGCTGAAGAGCGAGGACAAGGTGAAGCAATTGCCAGAAATATATTAGAAATGGCACGTCTTAAAGTGCCAATTATTACCATTATTATTGGTGAAGGAGCCTCGGGCGGTGCTTTAGGTATTGGCGTAGGTGACCGTGTAATGATGTTAGAAAACACATGGTATTCTGTTATTTCACCAGAATCTTGTTCGTCTATTCTTTGGAGAAGTTGGGAATATAAAGAGCAAGCGGCAGAAGCCTTAAAGCTTACAGCAAAAGATATGAAACGCATGAAACTAGTAGATCTTATAATTAAAGAACCATTAGGTGGTGCGCATACAAATAGAGATAAAACATTTTCTGCAGTTAAGGATGCTATTTTAAAATCTTACGAAGATCTCAAAAACTTATCACCAAAAGAATTGGTAAAACAACGTATGCAGAAATACGATGAAATGGGAGTCTATAAAGACTAATTCTAACAAACATAGGCAAATTAAAAAACTGAAGTCATTAACTTCAGTTTTTTTGGCGCTATTAACAATATATAAGAGTTATTAACAGTCAAATTGTTAACGAATTGTTGAGATTGCAAAGCACTCAACTAACCGTTTATCTCTACTATTTAGCTACTTTCGTAAACTATGAAACAACCAAATGCAATACAAGGTTATAAAGTTGATAAAAGCAATATTATAAGCCTAGAAAAAGGAAAGATACCACCTCAAGCTCTTGATTTAGAAGAGGTTGTTCTTGGGGCAATGATGATCGATAAGAAAGGAGTTGATGAAGTAATTGATATTTTAAGTGTAGAAGCGTTTTACAAAGACGCACACAAACATATTTTTGAAGCTATTTTTAAATTGTTCGAAAACAGTGAGCCTGTCGATTTATTAACCGTTTCTAGTCAACTTAGGAAAGATGAAAAACTCGATGTTGTAGGTGGTGATTTTTACCTTATTTCTCTAACCCAACGTGTATCATCTTCTGCACATATTGAGTTTCATGCACGTATTATTTTACAAAAATATATTCAAAGAAGTTTAATAAAAATTTCTAACGAAATCATAGAAGAAGCTTATGACGAAACTAAAGATGTTTTTGATCTTTTAGATCATGCTGAAGCTAAATTGTACGAGGTTACCCAAGGTAACGTAAAAAAATCTACAGAATCTGCTCAGAGTTTGGTTATTCAAGCAAAAAAGAAAATTGAAGAAATGTCTAATAAAGAGGGGATGAGTGGTATTCCTTCTGGTTTCGATAAATTAGACAAATTAACATCTGGTTGGCAACCAAGTGATTTAATTATTGTAGCTGCACGTCCTGGTATGGGTAAAACAGCATTTACTCTTACTATGGCTCGTAATGTGGCGGTTAATAGTAATATACCTGTAGCTTTCTTTTCTTTAGAAATGTCTTCAGTACAATTAATTACACGTCTAATTTCTAGTGAAACAGGTTTATCTTCAGAAAAACTAAGAACTGGTAAATTAGAAAAACACGAATGGGAACAGCTTAATGTAAAAGTAAAAACCTTAGAGCAAGCTCCTTTGTTTATAGATGATACACCATCGCTTTCAATTTTCGATTTAAGAGCAAAAGCACGTCGTTTAGCATCTCAATATGGTATTAAGATGATAATGATTGATTATTTGCAGCTAATGACTGCAGGCGGTAGTCAAAAAGGTGGAAATCGTGAACAAGAAATATCTACAATTTCTCGTAACCTTAAAGCCCTAGCAAAAGAACTAAGTATTCCGGTTGTAGCATTATCACAATTATCTCGTGCTGTAGAAACACGTGGAGGAAGTAAAAGACCGCTATTATCAGATTTACGTGAATCTGGTGCAATTGAGCAAGATGCAGATATTGTATCATTTATTTACAGACCAGAATACTACAAGATAGATGAGTGGGATGATGAAGAACGCTCGCCAACAGAAGGTCAGGGTGAATTTATTGTAGCCAAGCACAGAAATGGTGGTTTAGAAAACATACGTTTAAAGTTTATTGGGCATTTAGGTAAGTTTGACAATCTAGATGATTTTGATACACCGTTTGGCGAGTTTCATTCTAAGATGAATGCCGCAGCAAATGACGACACTTTTAAACCAGGAAGTTTACCTTCGCCAGCTGATGCATTTGGCGGGCCAGAAGATGACGGAGTGCCTTTTTAACAGCATTTTATGAATTTCAAAAATCTTTTTTAACGTATCTTTACCTACTACTTTTTTTAAAAAGAATATTGCCTCATGTTAGACCAAAGACGTACAACAAACGTGTTGTTACTTGTTATAGTAATTCCTTTAGTTTTCTACTTACTAAAAATTCTGTCTTTTATATTTATACCATTAATCTTTTCAATGTTTATTGCATTGTTATTTTTACCATTAATGCGCTGGTTAGGTAGAAGAAAGATTCCAAAAGTGTTTAGTATAATCATAGTATTACTATTAGTTACAGCTGGTCTTAAAGTCGGTGTAGAATTAATACAATTATCAAGTAAAGAAATTGTTGCAACCAAATCAGAGTTTTTTGTGCAAGCAGAAGGGCGTTTAGCAGAGTTAAAACTTTATTTACTCAATAATTTTGGTATTGAGTACGGTGAAGATAAAAATGTTTTAGCACAGTTTTTTCAGAAAGAAAACTTAGGAACAACTATTGGTTTTTTAAGAACATTCTTAACCACAATATTAATGACGGTGTTTTTTGTAGTACTTTGGTTAGCAGAGTCTATAAATGTGCATAAACTACTTAATAATACAATTTTAAGACAAAAATACACTTCTGTAAAAACCTTTATGAAGATAGAAAATGATCTTATAAAATTTATTAAAGTTAAGTTTTTAGTAAGTGCTTTAACAGGATTGTTTACTGGTTTAATGTGCGTATTTTTTGATGTAAGCTTTCCAATATTTTGGGGATTATTTGCCTTTGCAATAAACTTTGTGCAAATGGTAGGTTCTTTTATTTCAGTAATATTACTTTCTGTTTTTGCATTTGTAGAATTAGATCCCTCAAGTACATTATTCTTCTTTGTTTTATCAATAACACTCGTACAAGTTGTTTTTGGCGCTATTTTAGAACCTATTTTTATGGGTAAATCGTTTTCTATAAATATAATTGCAGTCTTAGTAATGCTAATGTTTTGGGGCTTTTTATGGGGTATACCAGGCTTAATTATGGCTATACCTATTACTGTTTTTCTTAAGATAATATTAGAACAATTTCCTAGTACAAAACTTATAGCGAGCCTACTTTCTGGTAAAGAAACAGATTTAGGAGAACTTTAAAAAATCATAAAATTGTTACTAAATTTAAGTAGCTTTACTACTTAATTTATAACACTATGATTCACGGTACACACAATGCTATTGACGATCCAAGAAATGAAACTATTTTAATTTCTATAAATGATCAATTATTTCCAAGACAAGACGCTAAAATCTCAGTTTTTGATAGTGGTTATTTAGTAGGCGACGGTGTTTGGGAAGCTCTAAGACTTCATCATGGTATTTTAGTTTTTTTAGAAGATCATTTTAATAGGTTATGGCAGTCTGCTGCAACTGTTGGAATGCATTTACCTTTTAGCAAAGAAGAGCTGACTCAAAAAGTTTGGAATACATTAAGAGCTAATAAAATGACAGATGGTGTACATGTAAGAATTATGGTAACACGAGGTATAAAAAAAACACCATCTCAAGATCCAAGATTAACAATATCTGGACCAAATGTTGTTATTATTCCAGAATATAAGACAGCCTCAACAGATTCAAAAGAAAAAGGAATTATACTATTTACGAGTACTATAAGAAGAGGTTCACCAGATTATTTAGACCCAAGATTAAATTGCCACAGTAAACTTCACGAAGTTCAGGCCTTAATACAAGCCATACAAGCAGGCGCAGATGAAGCTCTAATGCTAGATATACACGGCTTTGTTTCAACCTGTAACGCAACTAACTTCTTTATAATTAAAAATAATGAAGTCTGGACATCTACGAGTAAGTATTGTATGAACGGTATTACAAGAGCTAAAGTAATAGAAGTTTGTAAACAACATAATATTACGTGTTATGAAAAAGATTTCTCTTTATTTGATGTATATGGTGCAGATGAAGCTTTTGTAACAGGTACTTTTGGTGGACTCACACCTGTAACAAAAATTGATGGAAGGCAAATTGGTGAAGGAAATTATGGGACTATGACCAGAAAACTCAGTAGACTTTACAATACTCTAATAGAAAACACCGTAACAAATGGATAATATTAAACGTATTTGTCTTTGGTCTGGCCCTCGTAATATATCTACAGCCTTAATGTACGCTTTTGCTCAAAGAAAAGATACTAAGGTTTTTGACGAACCACTTTATGCTTATTATTTAAAAAATAATTTTGATGCTCAAGCTTATCATCCTGGTGCTAAAGTTATATTAGAGACCATGCAAAACAATGGCAATAAAGTGATAGAAATGATGCTAACCGAAAATGAAAAGCCAGTTTTGTTTTTTAAACAAATGACACATCATCTCTTAGGTTTAAACCGTCACTTTATGACGCAGATGACTAATGTTATTCTCACTAGAGATCCTCAAGAGATGTTGCCCTCATTTGATAAAGTTATTAAAAATCCAACTATTGATGATGTTGGCTATAAGTTACATGTAGATTTAATAGATTACTTCTTAGAATATAAAATCCCCTTTACTGTTTTAGATTCTAAAAAAGTTTTATTAAATCCTGAAGCAGAATTAACAAAGCTCTGCGAATTTGCCAATATTCCTTTTAGTAAAAACATGTTAAAATGGTCTCCTCAAAAAAGAGTAGAAGATGGTGTCTGGGCAAAGTATTGGTATACCAATGTACATAGATCTAGTGGTTTTATAGCCTATAAACCAAAAGAAGATAAGTTTCCAAAACATTTAATACACCTATTAAATGAATGCTTACCTTATTACAATAAACTTAAAACCCATACTATTTAAAATCTTAAAAGAATAATAAATTAGAGTTTAACAGACTAATATTTGACTATATTTAGTTCTAAATCTATAAACTTGAAGAAACCCTTTTTTATACTATTTGTATGTCTGTTAAGTTCTAACATATATGCATCCTATATTCTCATTCCTATGGATGCAGAATCACAAGAAAATCATCTTAAAGCCTACGGTGTTACCTATTGGATGTTAGAGCGAGAACTAAAAGTAAAATGGTTACTCAATTACAGAGGTGGCTCTTTCCTTTTACCAGATGGTGATATCATTCAGCGCGAATGTCAAATTAGAGGTGTGTCTTTTGAAATTATTTCAGATACTAAAGCAGCCCAAATTTTAGAAGATATAGCTAGTCCTTCTGTAAACCAAGAAGCTGTTGTGTTAGAAAAAGCACCAAAAATAGCAGTATATACACCTTACGGAAAGCAACCTTGGGATGATGCTGTAACTATGGTCTTAACTTATGCAGAAATTCCGTACGAAACCATTTATGATAAAGAGGTTTTAAATGATGAATTAGTTTTATACGATTGGTTGCACTTACATCATGAAGATTTTACGGGCCAATACGGCAAATTTTATAGAACATTTAGATCTGCTGCATGGTACATTGAAGAGAAAAAAGCGGCCGAAGATTTAGCAAATGAACTTGGCTATTCCAAGGTTTCAGAAGCCAAAAGAGATGTTGCTATTAAAATAAAAAATTATGTTGTTGGTGGAGGTTTTATGTTCGCCATGTGTTCTGCTACAGATAGTTTTGACATCGCATTATCTGCTGAAGGTATAGATATTTGCGAACCTATGTTTGATGGTGACGGTAGTGATGCTGGTTACCAGAACAAAATTAACTTTTCAAAAACCTTTGCTTTTAAAGATTACATTTTAGAACGCAGTCCAAATGTTTATGAGTTTTCTTCTATAGATATGACAAGGAAGCGTCAAATTCCCTTTAAAACAGACTATTTCTCTTTAATGGAATACTCAGCAAAATGGGATCCAATCCCCACTATGTTAACACAAAACCACACATCATTAGTAAAAGGTTTTATGGGGCAAACCACTTCTTTTACAAGAGAACAGATTAAATCTAACGTCTTAGTAATGGGTGAAAACAGAACAAATGGTGAGGCTAAGTATATACATGGCATAAAAGGAAAAGGATTCTTCACCTTTTATGGTGGCCACGATCCAGAAGATTATACACATAGGGTAGGTGATCCCAAGACTGAGCTCGATTTACACCCAACATCTCCAGGGTATAGGCTTATTTTAAATAATGTTTTATTTCCTGCAGCAAAAAAGAAGAAACAGAAGACTTAATAGAAATAATAACTAGGGGAGTGTTTTTGTAATTGAATGTTTACCATTTGGTCCTCAGGTCACCTAGTAAAGTTTTACGTTATTATCATTACAAAATAGGCGTAAAGCAAAAAATCCGACTCTTGCGAGTCGGATTTTTCTAAGCGAAATGTTGTTATTAATTTGGCTAAACGCCTTATTTGACTTTGTTTACTACTGCTTCAAAAGCTTCTGGGTGATTCATTGCTAAATCAGCAAGGACCTTACGGTTCAAACCAATATTATTAGTTTTTAATTTACCCATAAATTTTGAATAGCTCATACCGTGTTGTCTTGCACCAGCGTTAATACGCATAATCCATAACGCACGAAATGTTCTCTTTTTATTTCTACGGTCTCTGTACGAATATTGCATCGCTTTGTCAACCGCATTCTTTGCTACTGTCCAAACGTTTTTACGTCTTCCGAAGTAACCTTTTGCTTGCTTAAGAACCTTTTTTCTTCTGGCTCTTTTTGCAACTGAATTTACTGATCTTGGCATTATTTTAATTGTTTTTTTGTAGTAGGCGACTTTTTACAGTACTTGCTAAATTATTTTGCCTAACTCCAGGGTTTATAATTGATTTTACCGATTAAAACGTTATTACTTTAAACGTAACATTGTTTTAATATTGTTCTCATCTGCTTTGTGTACCAAACCATCATGAGTTAATTTAAGCTTACGCTTTTTAGATTTTTTTGTCAATATATGACTCTTAAAAGCATGCTTTCTTTTAATCTTACCAGTGCCAGTTAGTTTGAAACGTTTCTTAGCACTCGATTTTGTTTTCATTTTAGGCATTTTGTCCTAGTTTTAATTTACGTTCCGCTTATTATTGTCTTACTGAATTAACAGTTATCACTTCTTTTTTGGTGAGATAAACATAATCATACGTTTACCTTCTAATTTTGGCATTTGTTCAACTTTACCATACTCTTCAAGATCTTGAGCTAATTTTAATAATAAAATCTGCCCTTGCTCTTTAAACACTATAGATCGTCCTTTAAAGAATACAAAAGCCTTAAGCTTTGCACCATCCTTTAAGAATTTCTCTGCATGTTTCTTTTTAAACTCATAGTCATGATCATCCGTCTGAGGGCCAAAACGTATCTCTTTAACGATAACTTTTGTTGCCTTAGATTTTAATGCTTTTTCACGTTTCTTTTGCTCGTAAAGGAACTTTTTATAGTCCATTACTTTACAAACCGGTGGTGTTGCATTCGGTGATATTTCAACAAGATCTAAACCTTGTTCATCTGCCATTGATAAAGCTTCTTTAACAGGGTAAACACCTATTTCCACATTATCACCGACAAGTCTTACTTCTTCAGATCTGATTTTAGAGTTTATACGGTGCTTATCCTCTTGGACTACACGTCTATTAAAACTCTTTCTTCTACGTATTGCTATGGTTTCTGTAATTTAATTAAACATTATTTATTTGAAAGTCTTTAAACTTTTATTTACTCTTTCTTTTACAAGATTTACAAAGTCTAATACACTTATCGTACCAAGGTCTTCACCACCATGTTGGCGCACTGTTATTGTGTTATCTTTTTCTTCTTGCTCGCCTACAATAATCATAAACGGATATTTTTGCATTTCTGCTTCCCGAATTTTCTTACCTACAGTTTCATTTCTGTTATCTGCGAGGGCGCGAATTTCGTCATTTTCTAGCGAATTTAAAACTTTTTCAGCGTATTTTTCATATTTCTCACTTACAGAAAGAATAATAGCCTGTTCTGGCATCAGCCAAAGCGGGAAATTACCTCCAGTATGTTCTAGTAAAATAGCGATGAAGCGCTCCATACTACCAAATGGTGCACGGTGTATCATTACCGGTCTATGCATCTCGTTATCACTGCCTTTATAAGTTAAATCAAAACGCTCAGGTAGGTTATAATCTACTTGTATTGTGCCTAATTGCCATTGTCTTCCAAGAGCATCTTTAACCATAAAATCTAATTTTGGTCCGTAAAAGGCTGCCTCTCCAGTTTCAACTACATAATTTAAACCTTTATCAATAGCAGCATTTAAGATGGCATCCTCAGCTTTTTTCCAGTTTTCATCACTTCCAATGTATTTTTCAGGCTTTTTAGGATCTCTTAACGATACCTGTGCTGTGAAATTTTCAAAACCTAAAGATCCAAATACATACAATACTAAATCAATAACCTCTTTAAATTCTTCATCTAACTGATCTGGTGTACAGAAAATATGTGCATCATCTTGTGTAAAGCCTCTAACTCGAGTTAAGCCATGTAGTTCTCCACTCTGTTCGTATCTGTAAACCGTACCAAATTCAGCAAAACGTTTAGGTAATTCTTTATATGAAAAGGGTTTACTGTTATATATCTCACAGTGGTGAGGGCAATTCATAGGTTTTAGTAAAAACTCTTCACCTTCGTGAGGGGTTGTTATGGGCTGAAAACTGTCTTCTCCATATTTTGCGAAGTGGCCAGATGTTACATAAAGTTCTTTTTGAGCAATATGTGGTGTGATTACCATTTCATAACCAGCTTTCTTTTGTGCAGCTTTTAAAAAGTTTTCTAAGCGCTCACGTAAAGCAGCACCCTTTGGTAACCATAAAGGTAAACCTTGACCAACTTTTTGAGAAAATGTAAATAATTCTAGTTCTTTACCTAGTTTTCTATGATCACGTTTTTTAGCTTCTTCTAATAAATTAAGGTATTCTGTAAGCTCCTTCTGTTTAGGAAACGAAATCCCATAAACTCTAGTTAATTGCTTATTTTTCTCATCACCTTTATAATATGCGCCAGCAACGCTTAGTATTTTAACAGCTTTAATTATTCCTGTGTTTGGTATATGACCACCTCTACACAAGTCAGTAAACGTAGAATGATCACAAAAGCTAATAGTACCATCTTCAAGCTTCTCTATTAGATCAACTTTATAATCGTTTTTACCTATATAATATGAGAGTGCTTCAGATTTAGAGATATCACGCATTTTAAAATCGTGTTTTCCTCTAGCAATTTCTATCATTTTAGTTTCAATTACTTTAAAGTCTTTCTCAGAGATTATCCCTTCACCTAAATCAACATCGTAATAGAAACCATTATCAATAGCAGGTCCGACCCAAAGTTTCACACCAGGATATAACTCTTCCAGAGCTTGTGCTAAAAGGTGAGCAGAAGAATGCCAAAAGGCCTTTTTACCTGCATCATCTTTAAAAGTATATAAAGTAAGACTACCATCAGTTGTTACAGGTGTGTTGGTTTCAATAATATTATCATTGAATTTTGCCGAAATAACATTGCGAGCAAATCCTTCGCTAATATCTACAGCCACTTCGTAAGGTGTTACATCTTTATCAAAAGATCTAACAGATCCATCAGGTAGAGTAATTTTAATCATTATATAGTATAAATTTTGCTTGCAAAGATATACCTATATATATAAAAGACAAGATGAACTTTCTATAAAAGTTAATAAGAGCTTATTTTATTCTATAATCGTCTTAACAAAAGTGTTTTCGTTTACTAACTACACAATAAGGTCTTCATATATTAGAGAGGTCTTTTTTTTTTTTTTAAAGAGAAGTTTTTTACTGTATTTGAGGCTGTTTAACAATGTTAGACTTTAACTCAAAAAAATATAGGTTGTAAAGCATTAGTTTTAAGAGCTGTATGTTTGGTTGTAAAATAAA